>OGPK01000001.1_pt1:207500-431706 | contig 431706 bp, 377 predicted proteins | sample 1552921 | NCBI WGS metagenome assembly OGPK01 (sample SAMEA2580264, study PRJEB22360) | human gut metagenome | biome: human gut; feature: human-associated habitat; material: faeces | place: Denmark | collected 2008/2010 | reverse complement strand
TCTTGACGGCAGGCCAGGATATTTCACGCCGAAGATTACAGTGGGATATTTCGATTCTGAAACGGGGACCGTTTCGAATGTGGTTCTTTATGTCTATGGTTTGCAAGCAGCTCAGAGTTCGCTTGAAGGGTTTTGCGGATGGGCGCTTGCGCCAAACGCGTCTTCGCCATCTTTCCTACCAGGCGATGTCATCACATACGATCCTGCAAATATTGGCGATATCGTTCTGTATCCTGTTATTGTTCAAACCTCATCTAAATCCGTTGTTATTTCAGGTGAAACAGAAGTGGGCAAAACGCTCGTCGCAACGCTCACAGGTGCTCCTTCGGATGTAAGTTTCAGTTATCAATGGTATCGCGATGGCGTAGCGATTGACGGCGCGACTTCGACCACGTATGCGCTTGTGCGAGCTGACGCAAAGCACAATATTGTTTGCAAGGTCATGGTGTCCGATCGGCAAATCATCTCCAACACGCTTGGCCCGATAGTGCAAATGATTACCGTGGAATACTGGTCATTTACTGAAGATATGCAGGATGACTATGTCAAGGTTAAAGAAGTAGCTACAGACTATGATTCATTTTCTTTTGATGCGTCTGCGCCGAACGAGTTCCCGGGCTATTCGTTCGACGAGTATTGGAGTGGCGGTTTTTGCGAGATTGTCCAAGAAGGATGGACCGCAGATCAGTTTGTTGAATTGTATGAGCTTGAATTTGCACAGCCATGGGATGGTGTTAGTGCTTTCATCGTGTATGCAAGTTGGAATGTGAAAGTCTATCGACTGTATTTTGCTGATGATAATGGAGTGTTCTCTTCAGTTGTCCTGAATTGGTACAGCGCTATCGAGCCATTGCCTTTGAGTGCTCCAGCTGGGTATGAATTAATGGGTTGGTTTACTGAGAAAGAGGGTGGCTCCAAGGTTAATGCCGATATGAGATATGCCGACTTGGTCGCCAACGATGACGTGATGGAAGCGACCATCTTTGCGCGCTTGAAGCTTTCCGATTCGATCAGCTGTGTTATTTCAGGTGAAACAGAAGTGGGTAAAACGCTCACTGCGGCACTCGTGGGTGTTCCTTCAGGTGCAAGTTTCAGTTATCAATGGTATCGCGATGGCGTAGCGATTGACGGTGCGACTTCGACCACGTATGACCTTGTCTCCGCTGATGGAAATGCGTGTATCACATGCAGGGCTGAAGAAGTGGTGCATAAGGGAGCTCTAACTTCTAATGTGCTTGGCCCAGTGGTTCATTGGGTCACGGTTCAATACTGGTCATATACGGAATCATCACCTTATGAATACACGATCATTCGTACTATGACAGCAAATCTCTACAGCGTCTTCGATCATGCTTTCGACCAGAATAAGGATGACGACATTACGAATGACTATATTGGATTTTGGCATCGTGGGTGGGCAGATGAAGGGTGGATTGAGTATTACGATAGCTCGATTCCTGTAGCAGAATTCACAACGACACTTGACCATATCGCAGCAATCTCTGAGTGGGATGGCGTTGCTCCGATCAACGTGTATTCGTATCTTGACTTGCGCTATATCGAAGTTACGTATATCACTAATGGTTATGAACTTTCCCATGATATTGATCCAGTTAAATTAATAGCATGGACAGGGCGTCCCTGCCTGACGATCGTTTGGCTTGGGCATAAGCTTATTGATTTAAGGGACGATCAGGGAAATTCGATCAATGAAGATATGACCTGCGGATATATCTTGACTGAACTTCTCGGAACGCCTTATGAAGATGTGCTCAATATCCATCTCATTTGGGAGGAGACTGAGTATTATGTGAACTTCGTTTATCCAAATGGGTATGTAACGACCGTAAGCCATGGATATGCTGACAAGATCGTTTTTCCTGATCCTGGCAATTATGCAGATCAGTCGTTTGCTGGGTGGTTTACCGAGGCAAATGGCGCGGGCAAGCAAGTGCAGGAAGGCACGCTCTATTGCACGGTTGCTGTGTATGATTCAGTCGAAGAGATATCGTTATATGCCTATTTCGTATCGAGCGCAAAACAAGCTTTCGCTGTGTATGCAGAAGAAGATAACAGCTTAAGGCTCTACAATCGAGCGGCGCTGCCAAGCGTTGGCGAGGTCTTTGAGTCTAGAGTCGTGACTGCACTCTATACCGGATTTGAATCAAAGGGAGCTCCGTGGAAGGATATTGCTTCAGTTGTTGAGAGCGTTATCGTGGTCGATCAAGGGATTCAGCCTACTACGCTTACAAGTTGGTTTGCAGGTTTTGTTAATTGCACACATATCGATCTCGCAAAGCTTGATACTTCTGAGGCTAAGTATATGGCGAGGATGTTTGAGGATTGCGCAAGCCTTATCGCGATTGATGTTTCAAGTTTTAACACTGCTAAAGTGATCAGCATGGCGGGGATGTTCATGGGTTGCTCGAAGCTTGTTTCGCTTGATCTCTCGAGCTTTGACACGTCGTATGCGAGCAGTATGACGCAAATGTTTCGCGATTGCACAGCGCTTGTTTCGCTTGATCTTTCAAACTTTACGAGCGAACGATTGCAGGCTGTTGTAGGAACTTTCCGAAATTGTTCATCGCTCGTCACAGTTGACATATCAGGCTTTGACTCAAAAAGGCTGATTGCAGCAGAGTGGATGTTTGCTGGTTGTTCGTCGCTGAACAGCATTTATGTTGCCCCTGAGTTCGATATGTCTGACCTTGAGCGGACTGACGATATGTTCGAGGATTGCTTGTTGTTAGCAGGAGGCGAGGGTACAGCATTTAATCCTGGCCTTATCGATGGAACCTATGCTCGTGCTGATGGGGTTAATGGTGAGCCAGGCTATTTTACGGCGAAGACCTCGCTCGAAAGCGCGCAGTCAGATTTGGTCGTCTAGGCTGTGAAATGAGAATAGCTTGGCAAGACCTGCCGAGCTATTCTTCGCTTGCTTGCATGATGGCGACGAAGCGCAAGGCGGCATCGGAGTCATTCATGAGCCCATGCGACTCGCCATCCTTGCAAAACAGCACGTCACCTGCATGAACAGGGTAGGATTCATCGTTGTCTGTGTATAATCCGGCACCCTCATAGATGAAGTACATCTCGCTATCGCCCGAGTGCGTATGCACGCCGATCGAGCAGCCCGGCTCGAGGGTGATGGTCGACGCATACGTCAGCTTCCCATGTAACTGTTCGCCTTGAAGCAGCAGGTCACGAAGGATATATCCCTCACCACCCTGAACATGCTCAGCCTTCGCTACTTCTCGATTTCTTGAGAGAGACATCGTGCATCCTTTCCGATGGTGATCTTTGCCGATAAGCCCTGCATAGTGCAGTTGCCGCGCCTGATTCTGCGCGCTTGTCTTTGCAATTGAGCTTAACACCTCATGCGATGTTGCGCTATCCGCAGCAGCTGATGTCGCCGCCACGTTGCGAATTCCAAGACTGCGTACCTCCACGCGAAGGCTTCTATCTGCAACAGAAAATGTCGTGTCACGTTGTGAAGGCGGACGGTAGCCGCACATGTAGACGGAGCACCATGTACGGCAGACAAATCACTGCAGCGAGACGACGTGCGATTATCGCCCGTGCGGCGACCGGGGATTGTCAGAAAAACGTAAGGTCATCAGCGAGATTGCGTGAGTTTTTCTTCAAATTTTCGTAAGGTTGCGTGCCCATAATGGTCTTATCGATGTTTCGCGTATGAAGGAGAAGCCGAAAATGGGCCTGAAAAGGTCTAAGGCCGCATCTGAGCGCTCGACTCTGTCATACCTGGCTTCCGGTCTGGAAAAGATGGGGGAGGGTGTTGCTGAGCTTCTGTGGCCGACAAGATGTGTTCTGTGTGATGTACCTGGAACACTGTTGTGTGACAAATGTCGCCTTGAGCTTCCTTATATAGACCCACTGCTCACATGCCCGCATTGTGGTCAGGCTCACGGAAGACTGGTATGCGTTGACTGCAACTCTTTCATCGCGGAGCATCGAGGTCCTCAGGCTGGTCGTCAGTCTGCGTTCGATCGTGTACAAGACGTAAGTGTTTCACGGGATCGAGATGTTTCACGCACACAGGGCAGGCTTGTTGAAAGGAGTGTTTCACGGAATTTGAATGTTTCACGCAGGGAAGATGTTGTACAGAACGGAGGTGTTTCACGCAAGGGAAGTGTTTCACAGAGCCAACAGGAAGAACAAGTAGGTTTCGAATTGTTTGATCGGATTTCGTCAGTGTTCGCATTTACGGATCCGAGCAGCAAGCTCATTACCACCTTCAAAGACCGCAAAGAGATTCGACTTGCTGGTGTATTGGCGAGCTTGCTTGCTGACTACATCGACCCAAGATGGGTCATGCCTGGTAGAACTGCGATCGTGGCCATTCCTGCTCGTAAGCAAGCAATTCGAGAGCGCGGGTTTGATCATATGCAGCAGGTGGGCGATCGTCTTGCGCAGCTGACAGGTTTGCCGCTGCTTGATGTGATCGTGCCAAACGAACAAGGTGATCAGCGTGGGCTTTCTGCATTGAGTCGTAAAGAGAACATGAGGAATTCGTTTTTACCAAATCCCTCTTTGAGTGTTGGGGGCTTTATATGTAGGGCGCCGCAGATAAGCGAGTATTCTTACGTCATCCTGATAGATGATGTGCTCACAACGGGTGCGACGCTTATGTCTGCAGCGCTGGTATTAAAGCAGATGGGAGTACAAAAGATCTTTGCGCTTACTGTCGCACGCCTACCCTAAGGTTGCTTGGAGTAAGCACTCATACAGAAACAAGGAGATTTGAAAGGCAGCATACGCACAGGATCGATCGTCCGTATAAGAAGGGCCCGGTCGTACAGAAGTAAGCATACGCACAAGATCATGTATCTACCCAAGCGCGACCATGCGTGCAACGGCTAGGTTTGCAGATACGGTAGATGCGCTCAGATGTTAGATGCGCTCAGCCTTTTCACGTGCTTGGTTGAACTCTTCCACGTCCACAGAGATGCTGTGTTGGATCGGCTTCCAGGCGGCTTTCTTGACCAGTGCAACCAGAGCGATCGGGATATAGGTGAGCATGAAGAAGGGGAAGGTGAACAGGTACTTTATTTTCTTCGCGGTGGTGGAGCGGATATTGTCCCACTCCGTGAAGGTGGTCAGCGCGCCGAATACGAACATGAACAGCGTGTAATTGAACAAACAGAAGAAGATCGATGACAGTGACGAGGTAAGCATCACGCCTGTGGACATGAGCCCTGCGCTTCCCATGATTAAGATGATCGCGTTGAAGATGATCGATACGATGGTCAAGAGCAACGCAGGTGCGATGGTCATGAGCATGTCGTAACACGCGAAACGATGCCCCTTCGGATTGGTGAAAATGCCCTTAACCAGCTTGAATCCATATTTGCCAAATACCTGGTAAAAACCTTTTGCCCAGCGGAAACGCTGATTCCATGAGTCACGAAACGTAATGGGTTGTTCGTCATAGAGCATCGCTGTGGGACAATATGCCACACGATTGCCATGCAGGATGGAATAGGTAGAGAACTCGATGTCTTCGGTTAGTAGATGGAACTTCCATCCACCCATCTCTTCGATGATCTTCGCGCTCACGAAAAAGCCCGTGCCGGATACCGCACAGCTGGTGTTCAGCGTCAATCGCGCTTGGCTCAGGTATTTCGCCTCACGCAAGAACCACACTGCGTAACCTGCAGAGATCCAGTTCGAGCCATAATTCTTGGAATTACGATAGCTGGTCGATGCGATCGCACCGCCGTCGAAGACCTTGTTCATCTCGCGGAAGTAGTTCACATCAAGCACATTGTCGGCATCGAAGATGAAATAGGCCTCGTATTCGTTTTCGGAATAGTGTTCGCGAATGCAGGTGAAGCCATAATCGAGCGCGTAGCCTTTGCCTACATCCTTCGTGTTGAAGCGAGGGAATACGATCGCGCCGGCCTCTTGTGCGATGGCGGCGGTGTTATCCGTGCAGTTGTCAGCTACGACAAAGATGTCGATGAGCTCTTGTGGATAGTTTTGTACGCGGATGCTGTGGATCAAGTCGCCGATAACGGCATTCTCGTTACGTGCTGAGATGACCACGGCATAACGATGGTTCTTCTTCGCGGTTTGCTTTGGCGGCTTGCGCAGAAGTACGACCAGCACATATAACAGCTGATAGCCATAGCAAATTGTGAAAGTGAGGAAGATGCAGAAGTTGAAAACATCCACGAACGAAAGCGTGGATAGCAATTCATCTAACAACCCTGACTCCTTTTTCCTGGCTGCATGCGGAGCGTCTATGCACAAGCATGACCGATCCTTCCCGCAGCCTGCATATTAAATGCATGAGCAGGGAAAACGACCGAAACGCCTTACCGTGCGACAGGTGGTTCGTTCAAGTAGTGATCCTTTGTCGCGCAGCGTACCGTATGGGAATCTTCATTATAGGCTTTTTCGACCTTGCGTGCGGTTTCTTACGTATTCGTCATATAAAATTAAGGTAAAGGGTCTGCTGCATCACCGTGGACTGTCCACTATGCAACAGTTGGCAACATGTGCAGAGCCTCTGTTTTCTTCCGCTCGGTCACCCTGTACCTGAGCCCTAACGAGCTCCTTTGCACATTGCCCTTATGCTTTACTGATATACTAATGAGGTTTCTTTTAGGTCTGTAGTTGCGGAACGTCGTGTGCCTTCGTACCGACGCTCTTAGTCCACGACAGATGCGGTCAAAAGGATCCACGTAAGTTCAGCCGCTGGCTTTGCGCGAGCATCACGAATGTTCGGTGGACCAGCCCTGAACGAGCATGGCGCATTCTAGAGGTAAGTCGTGCCGCTGGCGAGCAACATGGGGTTGCCACAGCGAGCGGATGGCGTCGATGCAGCATGCTTCGCAGAGGTGTTGCACGGCTAAGTCCCAGCATGCAAGTGTGGGGGCAAAGACTAGGTCAGCTAGAAGAAACGCTTGCGATCAGCCCGAATGCGACGGTTGTAACCTTTCTCATGCAGGGCTCTGCACTAAAGAATGTGCATGGTCGCGCCTGAAAAAGAACGAAGCAAGACCAAGGAATGAAGCAAGACAAGAGAGGTCATTCATGAAGAAAGCTTCTAGAACTTCAGCAGATTTGAAGAACCGAGTTGCATCTGCGGCAAGGTCGCTTGCAACGCAAGCTGCCAGTTCGACAGCTGCAAGAAAAGGAAAGACGCAGATGAAAGCTCATCTCTCATACGCGAACACTATGTGTGACACGATTGCCCAGCACTCACAGCGCTCGATCTTGGGCAAGGTTGCGCTTGTCATTGCCACGTTGGTCCTGGCGCTTTGCATGGGCTTGTTGAGCGGTTGTACAGGCGGCGATTATACGCCAGAACCCTCTGAGCAGAAGGTTGACGATTCGCTGCTTCATACACCTGGCACCTTGCGCGTGGGCGTGGACGCATCGAATGCGCCCTATGCCGCTGAATCCCAAGGCGCGATCGTCGGCATCGACGTAGATGTTGCGGCAGCACTTGCTGATGAACTGGGCCTCAAGCTCGAACTGGTAGACGTGGGAACGAACGCTGAGCAGGCTTTCACCTCCGACGATGTCGACATCGTCATGGGCGTTGGCTCTGATGCGCAGAATTGCTGGGTCTCCGAGCCGTACCTCTCTTCGACCATCGTTCTCTTCGCTACTGAAGAGAATGCAAGCGTGCCAAGCACGACCGACGTATTTACTGTTGCGGCACAGGCCTCTTCAATGAGCGCGGTTGAAGTTACCAATCGATTGGGTCAAGATCACCTCGAAGCAACAGCAGATATTCAGGCAGCATTTGACCAGCTCAAAGACGGTTCTGCAAACTATGTTGCGACTGACAGCACGATCGGTTCATACGTGGCACACACTGCTGGCATGACCATCTATCCAGTTGCACTGTTGGCAGAGGCAACGAACTACTGCATTGGTGCTCCCACCACGGCTGCGGGGCTGCAGGATGCGGTGTCCAACGCGTTGAAGACGCTCTCTGATGGCGGAATCCTCAAGCTCATCGATCAAAAATGGCTTGGTACACAACTAGACTTCACCAGCCTCACACTGATCGAGCCTATCCCTGAGCCCGAGCCTGAAGAGGGCGAAGGCGATGAAGCGAATACCTCTGATACCGAGAGCGGTTCCGATTCCGAGAGCGCAAGCTCAAACGAGTAATCCGATCGCATAGGCACGATCCAAACGCCCGAACGTATACGCACGATTCGAACGCATGCGTTGAAGCCTGATCGGCCGACACTTTCATCAGGGAAATTTGTAACGAAAAGTTGACCGCTCTATAAAAAAGTTGTGAGGTTTGTCCTGTCAAACTTGCACGCCCTTTGTCTTTCAGTAGCCTGTTGAAAGATAGTGTCAAGGAGGCTTTTAGCAATGGAAACTTCTCAACAAACACCCAACCCGCAGCCCCAGCCGCCTGCTGGTCAGCCGGTTCAACCCACTTCTCAGCCTGCTGCGAACGCCGCGCCACAGCCAAGTGCGCCAAAGCCTAAGAAGGATCGCAAGAATCTTAAGACCTTCGGCATCGCATTTGCAGGAGCTTTCGTGGCGTGTATCCTCTGCTTAGGAGTGTTCTCGCTGGTCAATGCACAGAATTCTGCTTACACGATCAAAGAGACGAATTCAGGCATCACCATCAATGCCAACACGGACGACATGACGCTGGCCGAGGCCGTTGCTGCTAAAACGCTGCCTTCGGTCGTGAACATCAATGTCTATGCGAACACGGCAAGTCAGAGTTATTCGCCTTTTGGTGCGCTCGGTGGCACGCAAACCCAAGAACTACAGCAAACCTCGCTTGGATCGGGCGTCGTGCTCTCGGCTGATGGCTACATCCTTACAAATAATCACGTGGTCGATGGCGCTGACGCACTCGAGGTCGTCGCAGAGGGCGAAACCTATGAGGCAAAGCTTGTTGGCACCGACCCTTCGAGCGACCTTGCGGTCATCAAGGTCGATGGCGCAACACTCAAGCCAATCGAGATCGGCAACTCTTCCGACCTGGTTGTTGGCGAGTGGGTCATGGCTGCTGGTAGCCCATTTGGCATGGAGCAGTCCGTTTCAACTGGCATCGTTTCGGCAGTGAATCGCTCATATGCTGACGAAGAATCTGGCGCGATCTACACCAACATGATCCAGACTGATGCGGCCATCAATTCGGGCAATTCTGGCGGTGCGCTCGTTGATGCGGAGGGCAAACTGATCGGCATCAATACGCTCATCATGTCCACGAGTGGTACGAGTTCTGGTGTCGGCTTCGCAATCCCTGTTGATTATGCGTTCGGCATCGCAGAGCAGATCATCAAAGGCGAAAGCCCCTCTCATGCGCAGATGGGTGTTTCGATGATTACAGTAAACGACCAGATCGCACAGCGCTTCGGTCTGAACACGACGGAGGGCGCTTACGTGAATTCGCTCGTTCCTGGTGGCGCAGCTGAGAAAGCAGGCCTTAAGGAAGGCGACGTTATCATCAAGGTCGATGGAGAGCCCATCACCAGCTCTTCCGATCTTGTGCTCGCGATTCGTGCGCACAACCCCAATGATCAGGCTACCGTAACCTATATCCGCGATGGCAAGGAAGAGACAGCTACGGTAACGCTCGGTTCCGACTCGTAGTCTACGCGCCTGGGTTATAACCTCGCGTTTGACCTGCAACCTCGCGCTCGAGTCGTAAACCTTGTGCTCGGCTTGCATCTCGTGCTCGAGTCGTAAACCTTGCGTTCGACTTGTGAACTTGCGTTTGACTTGCATCTCGTGCCCGAGTCGTTCACAAGCGAATCAGCTATCCATATCGCTCATGTCGAGCTGCGCATATGTAATTGATGTCAATTTTGCCAGAGTGCGTCATTCTTCGAGTTAGGCGGAGTATAATTCACTCTTGCCTTCGGGTCATTCCCGTTTGTGAGGAACGGATGTCTGTGAACCCACTGGATTGTACAATCCAGTGGGTTTTTGTTTTACTGTCCGCATTGCGGATCGCAATTTCTAACCGATTATCTCCAAAACAGCCTCTCAACACGGTTGCACGCCCTGCCCCCACGCGCTCACCAGTTCATCCCGCACGCCCCCAAGCATCTACCAGTTTTCTGCCTGTATCCAGCCTGTTCGGTCAGTTTTGCAGCGATTTCGCCAAAAATTGCAAGAGAATTGCGTTCGTATGTACACATTCATGCTGAAAACGCGCTGTTTGTGCATACAACCGCAATTCTGCAGCAAAAAAGGAGGGAAAGAGAGCGTGAACGCACTGTTTCCCAGCAAAAACGTGCATACAACCGCATTTCTCTTGCAAAAAATACCCGTTTCGCTGCAAAACTGCATCCGCGTTTGCTCTGCCACGCAAATAACCCCGTGGACAAGCGCTAATGCAACCGCACAGACCTGCACAAACACTGTACTAACGCATAAACTCAAGAAAGGCACAGTTAAGAGCACTGCAATTAAATGCAGTGAAATTAAAAGCAACACAAGAAGAGCAGCGTGAGAGGGGAGGCGCAAGAAGAGCGCCGCGAGAGGAAAAGCACGATAAGAACAGCGCGATTAAAAGACGCGATTCGAAGAAGCGAGGTCAAGAAAGCACGCCCTGCCACATCATGAAAGTTCAGATGCTCGTAAGGAAAACGTGAGATTTACTTGTCATGATTGAAGAGTGGCGATTCTGCTTGGACATACGACAGCACTTTCTTACTGGCGCTCACTGGGTACGGTTACAAGCCCACTCGACCACCGGTGTTTGCTTGGCTCGTCGATCGATCGCAGGAACGCCACATCCCATCTTCAGGTGCAACTCTCAAGCCCTAAAAGCCGTCACGAAAGCATTGAGTATATACATCAGCGCCAAAACTCGCACGTCATCCTAACGAGCAAGCAGCCAAGATCCAGGAAAAAGCTTGCAACCTGCCATACTTACAAGCATCTGCCTCCGTATTCTTGTCAGCAAGCCAATGCTCACTTTCGCCAGGAACCGCTTTTTGTAAGCACTCCAGAATTTTGCTTCTTGCAAATGGCGAGTGTGCTTCCATTTGCGCAGCTCATCGCTCTCGGTTTCGAGCTTTGTGGAACCTATGCTGCTCATGGTGAGCTTACTCAGTACAATGTTCTCGCGCTTACAACGCCCGAAAAGCTGCAGGCATTCCTTGCACGCGCGTCTGGTTTCAAGGGCGTGAAACAGGCCCGGCGAGCTCTGCGCTACATCTTGCCAGCATCTGCTTCCCCGATGGAGACGAATCTCGCAATGTTCCTTACCTTGCCATATGCGCTTGGTGGCTATGGTTTTGAGCAACCTCAGATGAACCGTCGGATCGACATTCCTAACACGGTTAAAAAGCGCAATGCGTCACGGTATTTCAAATGCGATCTGTACTGGGAGAAAGCGAATCTTGCGATCGAGTACGACAGCGATCTCGCGCATGCAGGAATCAATAAGACTGTACATGATGCACTGCGGAGCAGCATTCTGATTTCGCTGGGCATCTCGGTATTGAACGTGACGAAACCGCAGGTCATGAATAGTGCTGCCTTTAATCAGCTCGCTCATTTGATCGCCCACAAGATGAAGAGACGCTTGCAGTACGTCGACCCAGGGTTTACCCAGCGCCATCTCGAACTGCGCAAACTTCTTCTTTTTGATGACGCAGCCTATTTTGATGACGCGGCCTACGGTAGAGAACCGCGTGAAAACAGAGAGGCGTGCAGTAACAAGGAGACATGCAGCAGCGAGTAAAGCGCATGATGGTAGTGGGTTGCGTGGTCGCGAAGAATTGCATGGCGGTACACAAGCATGATCCACCCCAGAGTCGCATGATGACAGAAGACCGTATACCTCCAGAAAGGTTAGAAGCCACTTGCGAGCCGTGCGCTCACCTTCTTTTTGCAGTAGTTTTGCCAAAAATTGCAGGAGATTTTCGCTTGTAGATACAAACGCGCGCCGAAAAGACGCTGTTTGTGCGTACAAACGCAATCTTGCAGCAGGATTTGGTACGTGTGGCTCCTAAATTGCGTTTTTGAAGCCAAAAGTGTGCATACAATCGCATTTCTCTTGCAAAAAACGCCCGATTTACTGCAAAACGATGAACCCGCAGGCATTTTGAGTGGATCATCCCGTCGTCCTGAAGTGCACAAGGCTTTTGCCATTCACTTCCTACAGCCACACCGGCCGCCCACGAGTGCACGAATTATGCGTATGGTTGGAATTTCGCTCACCTTCTTCGAACTGAGCAGGCGATGGGGTAATATGGACGAAGTGTTTCCTTAGAAAGAAGGACGCGAGCCTGCGCGCGTCAATGTGCGATGAGCCGCGGCCTTGTTGGAAAGGGTTCGTATGGATTCGGATTACAAGTACAAACGCGTGCTGCTCAAGCTCTCGGGCGAGGCCCTGATGGGTGAAGCTGGTTATGGCATCGACCCGAAAGTGGTCGAGGAGCTGGCCGTTCAGATCAAGAAGATCGTGGACGATGGCATCGAGCTTGCCGTCACGGTCGGCGGCGGCAATATCTTCCGCGGCCTGGCTGGTTCCGCGCAAGGCATGGATCGCGCTCATGCTGACTACATCGGCATGCTCGCAACCTGTATGAACGCCCTCGCGCTCCAAGATGCTTTCGAGCGACACGACATCCCAACGCGCGTTATGAGCGCTATCGAGATGCGCCAGGTCTCCGAGCCCTATATTCGCCGCCGAGCAACGCATCACCTCGAGAAAGGCTATGTTGTCATCTTCGCAGCAGGCACGGGCAATCCTTATTTCACTACAGATACCACAGCAGCTCTGCGTGCGCTCGAGATCAATGCAGAATGCCTGATGAAGGCTACGAAAGTCGACGGAATCTACGACGACGATCCTGTTACGCATCCTGATGCCAAGCGCTTCGAGACTATCAGCTATATCGACGTGTTGGCCAAGGGCTTGCATGTTATGGACTCGACCGCAACATCGTTGTGCATGGATAACGACCTGCCGATCCTTGTTTTCGACCTTACGGTGCCAGGTAACATCTCACGCATCCTCAAGGGCGAGAATATCGGCACTACGGTCACGGCAGCCGGGACAGAGGCGAACTAGCCTCACCTGCGCAGCCCGGTCTGTCCGCGCACCTTGTAAGACCTGCGCAACCCGACGCGGCTTGGGCTCGAGCGGGCTATCATCCGGGGCTCGCACGCTGCGCGATCGCACGAACTGCGTGACTTACGCTTGTGTGCCTCGCGCAACCCATGCGCGCAGCCATGTGCGTGAACAAGTTGCACGCGCCAAGCGTCGCAACGCGCTACAATAGTAAGCTACAGGCGCAAACCGCTAAGCGACGACATTTCGCGCGACGGTGCTCTGTAAAGCAGTAGTCCATCAGGGCTCTGCGCCAAAATATCGTCCGCGTGGCGCGCGGGCATCATATGAAATCGCTCACCAGGCGCTCAACTAGGGGAGGAAGTATGGTAAACGACATCAAAGAGGCCGCAAAGAAACGCATGGACGGCGTTATCGACCAGCTGAACAGCAACCTTTCGCAGGTTCGCACTGGTCGCGCCAACGCTATGATCCTCGATCGTGTGAAAGCCGAATACTACGGCACCCTCACGCCCGTCAATCAGATGGCGGCCATCAAGACTCCCGATGCGCACACGCTCGTCATCGAGCCCTGGGATAAAAGCGCGCTCGGCGCCATCGAACAGGCGATCATGAAGTCCGACCTGGGCGTTTCTCCGAACAACGACGGCTCGGTCATTCGCCTGCCCTTCCCGCAACTCACCGAAGAGCGCCGCAAGGAACTTGCGAAGCAGTGCAAGGAATTTGCGGAAGAGGCACGCATCGCCGTGCGCAACGCTCGTCGCGACGCAAACCAGAGCATCGACAAGATGGTGAAGGACGACAATCTTCCTGAAGACGAAAAACGTCGCGCCGAAGAGGAGATCCAGAAGCTCACCGACTCCTACATCGGCAACATCGACGACATCTTGAAGAAAAAAGAATCCGAGGTCATGTCCATCTAGCGCGACCAACTGATCGTGTCTATCTGATCGCGAACGAGGCTCCGCTGAATGAGACAATCGCTGGACTACATCTTCCCCGATCCGCCCGCAGGGCTCGATGCGCATGCGCTTGACCAGAGCCGTATCCCGCGTCATATAGCGGTGATTATGGACGGCAACGGCCGCTGGGCTAAAAAGCGCGCGCTCAATCGCCTGAAGGGCCACAAAGCGGGCATCGAAGCGGTGCGCGAGACTATTCGTTGCGCGAATGACCTGGGCGTAGACTATCTCACTATCTATTCCTTCTCGACCGAGAACTGGAAGCGTCCGCAAGATGAAGTGAGCGGGCTCATGGAGCTTTTTGCAAAGACCATGCTCGCTGAAGTCGATGGCCTTCATGAAGAACACGTGCGCGTGCGTACGATCGGCGATCTTTCAGCTCTGCCACAAGAGACACGGGATGCATTCGACGCTGCCTGGGAAAAGACCAAGGACAACGACGGCATGACGTTGGTGGTTGCGGTGAATTACGGGAGCCGCCAAGAGATCCTGCATGCTACCAGCGAATGCATACAGCGCGGTGTAGCTGCAGCTTTGGCGGCATATAGCGACAAAGAAGCTGCGGAGCCCACCGGACAGGACGCTGAAGCACCCACCAAACAGGACGCTGAAGCACCTACCAAACAGGATGCTGCGGCACTTACCAAACAGGCGAGCGAAGTGGCGATCGCGGATGCGATCAAAGCCGCTATCGATGAAGCACTGCCGAATGAAGAAGCGTTTGAAAGCGCGCTCTATACGGCAGGTATTCCCGATCCTGACCTGCTCATTCGCACATCAGGCGAGATGCGCGTCAGCAATTTCTTGCTCTGGCAGATTGCCTACACTGAGTTCTATTGCTCAGAGGTACTCTGGCCCGATTTCAATCGCTACGAACTCTTGCGCGCGTTACTCGACTATCAGCAGCGCGATCGTCGCTTTGGGGCGGTGTAGCACATGCCAACCGAACGAGTTCGCCGCACTTTCACGCATGTCGATGCCGATGGCAACGTGGTCGAGTCGCGTGAAGAGATTATCTTGAAGCGCGGCCAGCATGAAGAGCCGAAGCGTCGCACCGTGCTCAAACAAAAGATGCTCAACAAAACGCCGCGTAAACTGCAAAATCCTTCTAACCTACAGGTTCGTGTCCGCACAGGCGCGATTTATATTGCGCTTACGGTTATCTGCATCATCGCATCGAACGCGACCACTGCGCTTTATCTGGCTGCACTCTCGGCTATTTGTGCCGGGGAATTCTACTACATGCTCCGCTCCGACGCTAAGTTGCCTAACGAATTCCTAGGGATTGTCGCGTCTGCATCATTTCCCCTGGTAATGTGGCTTTTTGGCATCAACGGTCTTATTATCGTGATGGCTTTGTTCATCATCGTGCTACTTGTGTGGTACGTCTTTTGGCTTCATGCGCGTATCACAGACGTTGCAGTGAGCCTTTTCGGTGCTACCTACACCGGCCTGCTCATGTCATCAGCTATGCTCATTCGCATGTCGCTGCCAGAGTTTTGGGGCGGCGTGCTCATCTTGGGGATCTTTTGCAGCGTGTGGGGCAACGACGCCTTCGCCTATCTGATTGGCTCGAAGATCGGAAAGCACAAGATGACACCGCAGGTCAGCCCCAAGAAAAGCTGGGAAGGTTTCTTTGCTGGCCTTATCTTCTCGATGGCGTTCTGGTGCTTATTCCCGCTCATTCCGGGTGTTTCGATGACCATTATCCAAGCGCTCATCTTCGGTGCGATCTGTGGTTGCCTCGGTGTGATCGGTGACCTGGTCGAAAGCCGCATCAAACGCAATTCTGGTTTCAAGGATTCAGGCACTATCATGCCTGGTCATGGTGGTCTGCTCGATCGCTGTGATTCGCAATTCTTGGTCACGCTTGGCTCGTCTATGCTGCTCATCTTTGGTCAGTGCATTCCATTCGTCTTTTCAGGAACAGGCCTTCTGTTCTCCTAGTGAAATCAACCTATGAACAGGGGAAATATGACTGATACAGGTCAAAGCTCATCAACGCTTCGCCCCAAACGTATTGCGGTCTTGGGCTCGACCGGCTCAATTGGTACCCAGACGCTCGATGTAGCACGCAAGCATCCCGAATTCATCGAGGTCGTTGCCCTGAGCGCGAACACGCAAGCCCAGGTCATGCTCGATCAAGCACGCGAATTCAAGGTGAAGCATGCGGTGTTAGCCGATAAGGATTTGTGTGACACTTGGCGAGCGCGCTTTGCCGAAGTTGGTACCGAACTTCATGCTGGTGCTGATGCCCTGGTTGATCTTTGCGCGCTTCCTGAGGTTGATATGGTTGTGAATGCCCTGGTCGGAGCTGCAGGTATGCGCGCGAGCTACGCGGCGCTCACTGCGGGCAAACAACTTGCACTTGCAAACAAGGAATCACTGGTAGTGGGTGGCGATGTGCTCATGCCGCTCTCGAATCACACTACGCTTCTGCCGATCGATTCAGAGCATGGCGCGATCTATCAATGTCTGCTCGGCGAAGATCCGCGTGAAGTAACACGCTTGTGGGTCACCGCGTCAGGTGGACCGTTTCGTGGCAAGAAGCGGTCGGATCTCAAAGATATAACGCCAGATCAAGCCCTCAGTCATCCCACATGGAACATGGGGCGCAAGATCTCGATCGACTCCTCAACGCTCATGAACAAAGGTCTCGAGGTTATCGAGGCGCATCATCTATTCAATATGCCCTACGACAAGATCGCTGTTGTGGTACAGCCACAAAGTGCGATCCATTCGATGGTCGAATTCACGGATGGATCAGTCAAGGCACATCTCGGCACCACCGACATGCGCATCCCGATTCAGTTTGCGCTCAGCTATCCCGCACGGTGGTCGGCACCAGTTACGCCACTCGATTTCCGCACACTCGGATCGCTCCAATTTGAGGCGCCTGACCTGGAGACATTCCGTTGTCTTGCTCTGGCTATCGAGGCGGGAAAGACAGGCGGCACTCTGCCGGCGGTCATGAATGCAGCCAACGAGATCGCAGTCGCTGCTTTTCTTGACCAGCGCATTGCGTATCTTGGTATCGCTGACCTGGTCGAGCAAGCGATGGATCACGCTGTGTCACAAGGTATTCAGCCAGCTGAGAGTATTGATCAGCTGCTCGAAATCGATGCTGCCACGCGTGCTTATACTCGTGCTTTGATCTAGCCGTGATTTTGTAAAACTTGCGGCGTTCACCGCGCCTTCACCCAGCGAGTCGCACACACTCCTATAATAGCCCCATGGATATTCTCATTACGATTCTCATAGCAACGCTCGTTCTTGGTTTCCTCGTGTTCATACACGAAGGCGGCCATTTTCTTGCTGCACGGGCCTTTGGTGTTCGCGTCAGTGAATTCATGATCGGCCTTCCTGGTCCGAGTATTGGTTTCACCTGGCGAGGCACGCGTTTTGGCGTGACAGCGGTGCCTTTGGGTGGCTATGCGGCTGTGTGTGGCATGGGCACGGGCGAGGAAAGTCCGCATCTGAAAGAAGTGCTCGGCTTCATGTACGATCGCGGCACAGCAGAAATGGAAGACGTTGCCGAAGCGCTGGGCATCACCGACGATGAAGCATATCAGGCTCTTGAAGAGCTTTGCGAATGGGGAAGTCTAAAGCGTCCCACACGGCGTGATAAGCTCAACACCTACCGCACGCCTGCGATGGCGGCGCATACGGAAGCGGGGCAGAAGTTTCCTGCTCGTGAACTGGGTAAACCAGACCCTATTGAAGATCTAGATGCCTTTTTTGCTGCCGAGAGGAAGCAGCAGTATCGCACGTTGCCTTTCTGGAAGCGTGTTACGATCTTGCTCGCAGGCCCCTTCATGAACCTGCTCTTTGCCATGATCGTCTTTGTCATCATTTATTCTTGTGTTGGCGTTGATCTGCAGATGCAAAGCGGGGAAGTCGTGCATTATGTCTTGCCGCCTCTCGACGCGATCGTGGCTGGGTTCAAGTACATCGGCATGGTCGCTGTAGCGATCTTGGGCCTGTTCAACCCCGCAACCGCGGCTGATACCGTATCGAATTCCACCTCGATCATTGGCATCGCAGTGCTCTCAAAAACAGCCTTTGAAGCGGGCTTTCTCAGCTTGCTTTCCTTTTCAGCGGTTATTTCGGTGTCGCTCGGTCTAGCGAACATGCTGCCCATCCCGCCGCTTGATGGCGGCCGCTTCGTCGTCGAGATCTATCAGAAGATCCGCCGCCGTAACATCTCGATTCGCGCATTGAATTACCTTAGTGTGGCGGGCATGTGCTTGTTCTTCGCCTTCTTCATATTCATGGCAAATCAGGACATTCAGCGATTCGTTTTCGGAAACTGGGGTTAGGAACGCTTTTGAACAGCGAGAACACAATCGTGGAACAATCAAGCCCCAAGTCTGCGGAACAATCAGGCTCTAAACCTGTGGAGCAATCAAGCCCCAAGCTTATGGAACAGTTAAGCCCCAAGCCGAACACTCTGACCAATCGTGTTTGGGTAGGCGATGTTCCCATCGGTGCAGGGGCTCCTTGTGCGGTGCAATCTATGTTGAACTTGCCGCTCGCAAACGTCGAACAGAATCTTGAACAGATCGAGCGCGTTGCTCAAGCAGGGTGTGATATCATTCGCATCGCGATTCCTCATGCGTCTGACCTGGACTTCTTCGAGCAAATCTGCGTGCGCTCGCCTTTGCCAGTGGTTGCCGATATCCATTTCAGCGCCGATCTTGCCATCGAAGCCGCACGTCGCGGTGCCGCGAAGCTGCGTATCAATCCTGGTAATATCGGTGGCCTTGATGCTACTATTCCTGTTCTTAAAGCAGCAGCTCAAGCAGGCATTCCCATTCGTATCGGGGTGAATGCAGGCTCTCTTGATGCTAAGCTACGCGACGATGCATCGTTATCGCTGCCCCAGAAGCTCGCCGCATCCGCGCGCGAATATGTCGAATTTTGTGAATCACAAGGCTTCACTGACCTGGTGGTTTCTGCTAAAGCTCACGATGTTCCTACCACCGTCGAGACCTATCGTATTATCTCGCAAGAGCTTGCTCACATTCCGCTTCATATTGGTATCACTGAGGCAGGAACCCTCTTCCAGGGGCTCATAAAATCTGCTTCTGGCCTGGGGATACTTCTCGATGAAGGCATTGGCGATACTATGCGTATCTCGCTTACCGACGATCCGGTCGAGGAAGTGCGCGCAGCTTGGGTGCTGCTTGGCTCGCTCGGACTGCGCCTGCGCTATCCCGAGCTCATCAGCTGTCCCACCTGTGGCCGCTGCAAGGTTGACTTGATCGGTCTTGCCAAGCAGGTAGAGGCTCGTTTGCAACATGTGGCACGTCCGCTTCGTGTCGCTGTGATGGGCTGCGTGGTGAACGGTCCGGGTGAAGCGAAAGATGCCGATATCGGTGTTGCCTGCGGTGATGGCAAAGGTGTTATTTTCGCAGGTGGCGAGGTTATTCGGAAGGTATCCGAGCCACAGATCGTCGACGAGCTTTTCACCGAGATCGGTAAGCTGCCGTAACACCGAAACGCTTCGGCGAATCTCGCGCCAACTGATACAATAATCAAAAAGCACGACGAAGCACATACACGAGAGGAAGCGTTATTTCATGAACGAGATTCTCTACATGTCCAACCTATATGCCCCGACTTTGAAGGAAGATCCGGCCGATGCCGAGATCGTATCTCATAAATTGCTGATGCGAGCAGGCATGATTCGTAAGGTTGCATCGGGTATCTACGCATTTCTTCCGCTTGGCATGCGTGTGCTTTCCAAGATCGAAGACATCGTCCGTGAGGAAATGAATGCCACTGGCGCGCAAGAGATTCTTATGCCGGCTCTTCAGCCTGCAGAATTGTGGCTCGAATCGGGCCGTTGGGACGATTATGGTCCCGAGCTCATGCGCTTGAACGACCGTCATGATCACGGGTTTTGCCTCGGACCAACGCATGAAGAGCTCATCACCGCGCTCGTACGCAATGAATTGCGCAGCTATCGCCAGCTGCCATGCACGCTTTATCAGATCCAAACGAAGTATCGTGACGAGATCCGTCCGCGCTTCGGTCTGCTTCGTAGCCGCGAATTCATCATGAAGGATGCGTATAGCTTCCATGCTGATGTCGAATCGCTTCAAGAGACGTATGACCAGATGAGCGAGGCATATGGCGCGATCTGCGAACGATGCGGGCTCGATTACCGTCCGGTCGAGGCCGATTCTGGCCAGATCGGCGGCAAGGTCACCACGGAATTCATGGCGCTCGCCGATGCAGGCGAAGCAGAGCTCGTTTATTGTCCGAGCTGCGATTATGCAGCGAATACCGAGGTCGCCGAATGTATCACGCGTCCGCTCGTCCACGATGTCGCCGTCATGGAGAAGATCTCTACCCCAGGTGTTACCACCATCGCCGCGCTTGCTGAATTCCTTGGCATCGACGAGGCTGCTACGGTGAAGGCACTGGTAGGAAAAGATGCAAAAGGCCAGGTTGTTGCACTGTTCATACCGGGCGATCACGAGCTTAACGAGCTGAAGGCCTCCCGCGTGTTCGAAGGGTTCGAGCTGCTCACCGATGAAGAGCTCGAGGCCACAGGCCTGCCGAAGGGCTCGATCGGCCCAGTCGGCGTACCCGAGGGTATCCTTGTTGCAGCTGATAGCAATCTTGAGGACGTGAAACGCTGGGTAGTCGGCGCGAACGAAGACGGTTTTCATTATGTTGGCGCAACTCAGGATGTAGACTTCAAGGTCGACCTGTTCGCTGACTTCTCGACTGCAAAGCCGGGTGATATCTGCCCGAACTGTGCATCCAAGCTCGATGGCGCGCGCGGTATCGAAGTTTCGCAGGTCTTTCAGCTTGGCGATAAGTATTCTAAAGCGCTCGGTGCGGTTTTCTCTGCCGAAGACGGCACTGACCAGCCATTTCTTATGGGTTGCTACGGCGTAGGCGTCACGCGTACGCTTGCTGCGGTGGTCGAGCAGCACAATGATGAATATGGCATCATGTGGCCACCTTCTGTTGCGCCAGCTCATGTGTGCATTATTCCGCTCTCAGTGGGCGATGACGAGGTTTACCCGATGGCATTGCGCATTGCTCAGACGCTTCGTGATACCTTCCCGCATCTCGAGATCGTCATCGACGATCGCGATGAACGCCCTGGTGTGAAGTTCGCCGATGCCGACCTGATTGGTTGGCCTACGCAGATCATCGTTGGAAAACGCGGACTCAAGAACAACAGCATCGAGGTAAAGCGCCGCTCAACAGGGGAAAAATTCGATGTCAGCCTCGATTCGCTGAAAGATGGCTTGAATTATCTGAACCGATATAAGCAGGCTCGCTCTGGTCGAGCTCCGCGCGTTAGCTAGTAGCGCTTCGACATACCTATATATAGTATGAAAAAGATCAAGAACGCACAGTCAAGCGAGCTTGTTCGAGTGCCAAAGAGCAAGCTCGAAAGACGCTCGTCGCAAAGACTTCCTGAACTGCTCGCACCTGCAGGTGGCTTCGAACAGTTGCATTACGCACTCTATTTTGGGGCGGATGCGGTCTATCTCGCGTGCGATAAGTTCGGCTTGCGCCAACGTGCGCAGAATTTTTCGCTTGAAGATATTCCGAAGGCAGTGCAATTTGCTCATGAGGCAGGGGCACGAGTGTACGTGACGCTTAATGCCTACCTGCACGATCGCGATCTTGCGGATCTTCCGGAATACCTCCAAGCGCTCGAAGCGGCAAATGTCGACGCTGTTATCGTGAGTGACCTGGGGGTTCTTTCTCTTGTACGTGAATACGCTCCCTCGGTTGATATTCATGTTTCAACACAGGCTTCGGTTTCAAACGTTGCTGCAGCGCGTATGTGGCATCAGCTTGGAGCGAAGCGCATTGTAGTAGCGCGCGAGATGTCTCTTTCCGAAATAGCGCAGCTCAAACGTGAATTGCCTGAAGTCGAGCTTGAGGTGTTCGTCCAAGGCGCAATGTGCATGGCGATCTCGGGACGCTGTCTGATCAGCGATTTTCTTGCAGATCGAAGCGCTAACCAGGGGCATTGCGTACAACCATGTCGTTGGAGTTATCGCCTTGAAGAGCAGTCCCGTCCCGGTGAGTATTTCCCGGTCGAAGAGGACAGCAACGGCACCTATCTCATGAATTCGAAAGACCTGAATATGCTGGCCCATCTCGATGATCTGATCGATGCAGGCGTTGATTCGATCAAGATCGAGGGGCGCGTAAAGAAGGCGTTCTATGTGGCTACGGTCGTGAATGCCTATCGTCATGTGCTTGATGGGGAAGACCCGGCGCAGTGGGAAACGGAGCTTGATCGCATTTCCCATCGACCCTATTCGACAGGTTTCTTCTACGGGGACGCTCAGCAGTCGTTTGATGATGACATCTATGTCCAGCTCTACGATTGGGTTGCGGAGGTCGCTACTTCCAAACCGCTTGAAGATGGAACATGGCGAACGATCGTCTATTGTCGAAATCGTTTCTATGAAGGCGACGTGCTTGAGCTATTGAGCCCTCATCGTGAAGTGACAACTATTCCGGTCATAGATCTTGAAGAAGTATTCTTTGCCGATAATGCGACCGAGAGAACAAGCCCGACTTCTTTGCCACTCACGGCGAGTGATGAAGCGCCTTCAATCGGCGAAGAAGTGAATGCACTCCCTGTCGAAGTTGCCAATAAGGCAATGGGCGCTTATGCATTTGTTACTCCAATCGAATTGCAGCGCTCCGACATCCTCCGCGCAAAGCGCCGGGACCCGTCTCGCAAGAACTGAAACACAGCTAACCACATCTGCCGTCATATCTGTGAGACAGGTGAGCACATTTTTCAAAGCCATTTTCAATAAAATTAGGCTTCTTATGGAAAATTCGACTCGAAACAACTCATCTGAGATCAAAAATCGCCGAAAAAAATTTCCTCTTTAGGTGGAAATGAAGCTCCTCTTCGGGGTTTGAGACTCGTTTTGCGACCCCGAAAGCCTTTTGCGGCCATCGGGCAGGGCTGAGTCGAATCGGGCCTCTCACAGGGTTTACAGCGGCGCTGCATCAACGTCATGCGATGTTGCTATCAGAATATAGAAACCCTGATAAACATCGGTTTATAGGTCTCTTCTCTGGATCATCTTTAGGCATCACAAGAGACGTTTTTCTCGTCAGTTCAAAGGGATGCTATCACTCGTTTTCGAGTTTACAGGGTTGTGCTATCCATCTTTTCTGCTCGATTGCCAATTTTTGCAAAAAAATTTCCAAAGAGGCAAAAATTTTTTTCAGAAGGAGCATTTTTGGGCCTTCGGATGCCCTCTTCGATTTTGTAGCACTCGAAGAACACACTTTTTGAAATTTGAAATTGATTTGCTTGCGAAAAAAAGTTTCTTTAGGTAAACAAAAACGTCATTTTTCGTTTGCTCGTCAAAAAAGTCATTTTTTGGCAAAAAATAGCAAAATGCGGCCTATTTTCATCAGTTGTCTCGATCAAGGCTTAAACTTTGGACAAACTAAGCAATATGTCCCTAGGACAAAATGGAACATACGTCCGAAATACCAGTTCAAATAGGGTATGAAAATTATGAATCTTTCAAAAAAAGTTTAAGATTGAATCGCGAAAACAACTCGATTTTCACTAAAACCCCAGGTCGCTGTCTTCGAGGTGTTTTCAAGGCTCCAAAGCCCCTTAAACGCCCCAAAATGGCGCAAGTTTTGCATTCTAAAACCCTCATTTAGGGCTCGCGAGGCCTTAGAACGGCTCTGAAAGCGCTCATTTAACGTTTCCCCAGTTCAGAGCTTAGTGATTCATATTCGTATCTTCGATCAAGAACAACCGATCGGCGCGTTCGGTTTCAGGCTTTTCTTGTTATACGCTAAAAATCATGGATTTACCTGGTGAAATGTATCTCATGAAGTTTTCGCAGAGGGAAAAGGCGGTTTTGTGTGACCGCTGTGTTCTTTGGCACTATTATGCGAAACGATCACGAAGGGGGATCATATGGGAAGAAAAGCTGAAGAAGCGCTTGAACTGGCAACGATCGACGATTTGATCGCATATCTGCGTGAAACGCACTCAGCATATATGCAAACAGGAGCTGAAACATTCTATTTGACCGACGCCAACGACATCTACTGGCGTGCACAAGACACGAATCAATTGAATGAAAAAGACCACTTCATCGACTGCTCTGAGCTTGTTCCGACTTTGAGCGAGTTCGTGGATCTGCCGTTTGTGGAGGGCAAATCGATCCGGGATGTGTTCGACTCCTCATCTTTTTTCGCTTCGATCAAAATTGAAGGGCAGGGCACTCCTGTACCTGTGATATAATATTCGAGCTTTAACGGGGCATTAGCTCAGCTGGGAGAGCGCATGGCTGGCAGCCATGAGGTCAGGGGTTCGATCCCCCTATGCTCCACCAATTAGAATACGACCACCCACCGGGTGGTCGTTTTTTATGCCTCAAAACCCTAAATATAGGCAAAAGTGCTATTTACCTGGTGTTCCGCGCATGTCACAAAAGAAGCGCGGTGAAGGCGCGGCATGTGCCGCGCTGTGTTCGCTTAAGGCGCGGAGTGTGTGATCCGGGTATCAAAATGGGCAAATTGAGTCGAATTTGAGCCCATTTTCACCTTTTGAGATCCAGCGCAAGAAAGCAGGTTGCTTGCATTCTCAAGATGTTCACCCCAAAAATTGTGAAGAAATGTGTCAAATTGCAAGAAAGAAAGCACCAGGTCTATACAGGTTTATATACAAAAATGCGGTTTTTGTGTATTCATTGCTAAATTTCCTGTTGATTTTCCGTTACTGACCCGTTATCATGGCTTTGTTTTGGGACTACTATACCCAAATTCGGGTTTATAGCAGCTACAAAACCACTGGATGTGTTCCAGTGTGCTACTTCAAAAAAGCGCTTACCACCTGGTAAAAGAGCTTTTAGCGATGCAAAATCTTCAATATCATTCCCCGCATCGCATCCGCCAATTTTGGTCTTAGGGTTGGCTTTGAAACGAAGCCACCTTTGGATATAAACGGTTCGAGAGTCGAAAGATCCTCGCCATTCGCACCGCGAATGCCTGTCTGAGCAGGAAAAACATTCGAAGCGCGGAAGGGAAGATCAGCCGACAAAAGTCGAAAAAGAGGGAAACAAAATGAAAGCCAAGGCAAGAAGGAGATTGAGCGGTCTCGCAAGACTGTGCCTCTGTTTCACAGTGGCATTTACGCTCGCTATGCCGTATACCGGCGCAAAAGCATACGCGATGGATGAGTTACTGAACAGCAGTAACGTCGGACTCGTCGCATTCTCTTCTGATGCCCAGGCTTCTAACCTTTCCCTCGCTGAAGCCAAGGCAGCTCTCGATACCGCGAACCAGAACAAGGCGGAAGCCGCAGCGAACAAAGAAGAAGCTCAGAAAGCGCTGGATTCGGCTACTGCTACGTATAACCAGGCTGCATCAGCACACACTGTTGCGTCTCAGGCCGCTACTCAGGCCGAAACTGAGGCGAACAAGGCGATCAACGATGTCGTCAGTGCTACACAAGCTGAAGTTGCCGCAGCTGAAGAGCGTGTTCAGGAAGCATACGAGGCACACCAGACCGCTGTAGAGAATCAGCAAAAAGCACAAGTTGCGCTTCAAAATGCACAAGCTGCATTTGATGAGGCAAAAGCTAACTACGATAACGCCATCAATAGTTCAGGTAATACTGAGCTCCAGCAGGCCGCAGCACAGTTGGCGCAAGCAGAGAAGGCCCTTCAAGAGGCGGAAAACAAATACACCTCATTGCAGGACGCTTATCTGTCTGCCGACAAATCACGTAATGAAGCTGCAGCTGCTGTAACCGCTGCGCGTGACAAGGTTACTGCTGCCCAAGAAGCCGCAACTGCTGCCTCTAATAAGGTGGCAAGTGCTCAAGCCGATCTCGCAGCCGCTCAGGAGCGCCTGAATGCTGCAGGGGGCGACGACTCAGCCGATCTCCAGGCTGCTGTCACTGCTGCCCAAGGAAGGCTCGACGCTGCTGTTGCATCTCAGCAGAGCGCCCAATCGAAGCTCGCATCAGCTCAGAGCGAGCTCTCAAGCGCGCAGAGCGAACTAGCGGCTGCGCAGAAGGCACTCGATGATGCAAAGAACAATGCGGGTGGTACCGATCTGGATGCGTTGCGTCAAGCGGTCACGGATGCTCAGGCACGCGTCGACCAAGCGCAGCAAGACTACAACGGTGCAACTCCTAACCCTGGTTTTAGTGGCGGCAAGAAGACCGTTGCTCAGGCTCAGGCTGATCTTGATGCTGCTACAGCGGCCCTCAATTCAGCCAACGACAACCTCACCAAAACTTACAATGAACTTCAGGCTGCGCAGGATGCGCTAGCAGCTATCAATGCTGATAGCGGCACGAATCCCGATCCTGATACTGGTGGGGTGATATCACCTGAGGAGCCACCAATCGGCGGTGATAGCTCGGGTGATAGCAGCACGGGCGACGGCGGCGACGATGGCTCGATCGAGACGACGGCGACCGATGAAGAAATCGCCGCGGCTCAAGCGAGAGTCGATCAAGCACAAGCCGAATATAACAATGCAGTTAACACGCAGGCGAACGCACAGAGTGTTTACAACACTGCTGCGTCCGATCTGTCTGCTGCGCAGAGCATTTCTTACTACGAGCAGGAGCTGACCAACGCACAAGCTCAGTTGGCCAGCGCTCAGGCGGCATATAATGCTGCGCTGAGTGGCGGCTCGGGTGACTATGCAGCTCTGGAGCAGGCAGTTGCAGCTGCAGAGAGCAAAGTGACTGAGAAGCACACTGCTGTAATCGAGCTCGAGGCTCAGGTCAATGATCTTGGCCGCGACATCGAGACCTACACTGCTCAGCGTGACGCAGCTCAGGCAGCTCTCGATAATTATGCTGCTCCTGACAACTCCGCTCTCGTCGAAGAGGTCGAGCGTTGCCAGGCTGCATATGATGAAGCAGTTGCAGCAGAGGCTGCTGCGATCCAGGCGATCACCGATGCTGAAAACGAAGTTGTCGACTGCGAGAACAGCTGGCGCTCTCTCGATGCTGCTGCAAAGCAGGCTCTTGAGACTGCAAACAACTACCGCACCAATGAGCTCGCTACTGCAACTAATAATGCAGAGGCAGCTCAGATCGCATACGAGAATGCTGGCGGTAACGATCACGATCTTATGCTGCTCAAGGCAAAGTATGATCGCGCAAACGACACGCTTAACTCCATGACGGTCGATTATCCTAATTATCAGAAGGCGATCGACGAAGCACGTCGCGCATGGAACGACGCAAGCCTTCAGGAAAATTACGCTAAGACCAAGCTCGAGCGTGCACTCGAACTTGAACTTGAGGCACTCGTTGCAACCCCGATCGAAGAGTCCGATTATCCTGAGTTCTTCGCACTTAATGAATATGCAGCAAAGGTTCAGGAGCAGCGCGACCTTATCGCTCCTGTTACCGAAGAGCGTGAGAACGCTAAAGCTCAGATGGACGAAGCTCAGAACAACTTCAACATCCGTACTGCTGAATACAACGCAGCATCCGATGCAGCTGACGAAGCTCAGCGCGTTTACGATGAACTCCTCAAGCAGCAGAATGGCGACGCTTCTGATTCCAACGATCAGAACAAGGGTGGTTCTTCCAACACCACTAAGCCAGCTGCTTCTCCTAAGAATGGCGGCGCATCCGATGCAAACATGACGACCGCAGACGACAAGAGCACCAACGACGACAAGAAGGCTGAAGATGAAGAGAAGGCAGAAAAGCCTATGCAGACCGCAAGCAAGACTTTCACTGCTGCTGATCAGAAGCCTGCGACCTTCTTCGGTCTCGATCCTATGATCGTCGGTATTGTTGCTGGCGCGATCGTTATCGCTGCAGCAGCTGCCATCATCACCGCAGTTGTCCGTCATCGTCGCAAGGTTGCTGCGAAGTAAAGATCGATTAAAGATCGAATCTGAATGACCGTCACTCGTGGCGGTCATTTTTTTATGCATTCGTGCTTATTCCGATCTCGCCCATCCGATCTCGTTCACTCGATTGCAATCATGTGATCCATAGCCACGCCATTGCTCTATCTGTCAGCTTATGCTTGCCCCAGTTGATCGACAGGCCCTTTGGTGTCGCATCCATGATCTGGTATCTCATCCATGCTTTAGGCAATGCGTTTTATCCGAGAATGACCAAGCCCCAGCGGTAAGAAGAATTTCAAAAGGTATCATGATTGCATAAGTCGTTATCGCCGATATGCGAAAGGCGTTCACGTATGAAAACAAGAGCTGAAGCATGAAGACAAGAGCTGAAGAGCGCTGGGAGCGCATGCAGGAATTGTTGGCGCGCGAAGCTGCGGGTCACGACGGTCCAGTAAAGATCTCTTCACAAAGAACCTTGTTCGGTATCAAGAGTCATGTTGAAGAAGTGATTGAGCGCGTGGCCGATGAAGACCAGAAGCGCTGTATGGACAAGATTGAGCAGAGCGATACATCTAAAGGAAAGGGCAAAGATGAGTGAACTTCGCAATGAAATGATGAAGCGTATCCTGAGCGGAAAGATCGTGCAGGCACCGACCGCTTGTTACAAGGCTGAGGCAGATGGCAAGGTTGGCAAAGAGCTGCTCGATTTTTATGCGCCTCGTGCAGCAAATCCTGTTATTGACATCATTTATGTCGAGCACAGCTATGTGGCACCACGCGGTCAAGCATCGCCAGGCCAGATCTCGCTTGCGACTCCTGATGTGGTCGAGGGGCTCTCGCGTTTGGCAGACCTCATTCACGAAGGTGGTAAGATCGCATTCATCCAGCTCGCACATGCGGGCGGTACTGCAAAACGCTCGTGTACGCGTCTTGTGCCGTGGTCGCCATCTAGTATGATCATCGGTGAGGCAGCAGTTGGCCTTGGCGACCCAATTCCAACGCAAGAGATGAGTAAAGCCGATATCGCGCAGACCGTGCAGCAGTTTGCAGACGCGGCAGTGCGTGCCGTGCAAGCGGGCTTTGATGGCGTTGAGATCCATGCAGCTCATGCATATCTTTTGAACGAATTCTTCAGCCCACTCACAAACCATCGCAGCGATGAATATGGCGGTTCTATCGAGAATCGTATTCGCATTCATTGCGAGGTTGCTCATGCAGTGCGCACGGCGGTTGGTCCTGATGTGCCGATCTCGATGCGCTTTGGCGGTTGCGATTATACCGAGGGCGGCAATACGATCGAAGATGCGGTTGAAGCTGCGCGTATCATCGCGGCAAAGACTGATATCGACATCCTGAATGTTTCAGGCGGTATGTGCTATTACAAGCGCCCAGGCCATAAGGAGCCTGGTTACTTCAAGGAGATGACCACAGCAGTAAAACAGGCGGTTGATCTGCCCGTTATCGTGACAGGTGGTGTGCGCACGATGGCCGATGCCGATGCACTGATCGCTGAAGGAGCGGGTGACCTCGTAGGTGTATCGCGTGCGATCTTCAAAAATCCGCACTGGCCAGAAGAAGCTCCTGCTGAATAGCTGCGACTCGTCAAAGCATCCATTCTCGCAGTGTAGCTGTTCAGACCCTTACGAAGTAGCTGCTTTTGGGGTAGTTACTGTACGGGATAGGTGCTTTGGAGGTAGTTACTTTGGCACTCCCTACTTTATGGAGTAGATGTTTTACAGGGTAGGTGCTTTGGGTGTTCCTGCTTTACAGGGTAGATGCTTTGGAGGTAGTTACTTTGGCGGCAGATGCTTCACGCAATGGATGCTCTTGCAGCCTGATTTCTGATTTTCGGAAATTATTTGCGGTTTTAGGCCTAAATATGCTCTATTTCAAGCTTGCTTCGCTCGAAACAGGGCATAATTTTTAGTTGCGGATGCAAAAACACCAGGTCAGAATCTGCAAACTTCGAGTCATACGCCTAAAAACGCAATTTTTTTGCAGTATTCTGAAATTAGCCTGAAAAATTGCCGACTCGCTAGTTCTTTTCCGGATCAGGAGTGGGCACATTCTTAGATATGCGGCATCTGAGAACCCGGCCATCTTGGTAATCCGTAACCTGTTCGTGAGCTGAAACCCGTTCGCATCTCACAACCCATGCGTGCCTCGCAACCTGTTCGACCCCGAAGCCCGCTTGAACACCGCAACCCGTTCGACCCCGAAGCTCGCTCGAGCGCTGCAACCCGTTCGGCCCTACAGCCTACGCGCACCTCGCAACCCGCTTGCGAACCGATGTTTCGGCGTCTACTTGTTCAAGAATTCCTTACCGTAGCGCTCTTCGGTGATGTCGTCGAGTGTGCGGCCTTGCGTCTTCGGGCACCAGATCACGCCAACAACCAGCGAGATGACTAAGAAGCCACACATGATCCAGCCCGCCGTTACAAAACCAGCAGGAGTTTCGACCCCAAGACCAGCAACAGCAACAAGCGACCAGATGCCAAGCACACCGCGTACCAGGAAGAACATGATGCCCTGCACGCCACCGCGATAGATGGTGGGGAAGAGCTCGGTCGACCACAGCGCATAGAAGCATTGCGCAGAAAAACCAGCTGAGATACCCCAGAGAGCAACAAACACCCAGAGCAACCAGCCCCAATTATCAGCTGTGCCAGCCTCAAGTTGCGTACCAAAAAAGACCATGACCAGCCAGGCCGCAAGTGCCATAGCCGCAGTAAGTCCAAACAGGATACGATGCGGGATCTTATCGCCTAATGCCGAGAAGATCGCCAACGATCCAATCGCAGTGAGCACCCACATAACCGTCTGCAACAGCGAGATAGTGGTGTCATCCAAATGCCCTGCTGCCGCATACATATAGGGCATGAACTGTCCCATCGTGCCTGCAACGATATTCCAGGTCAAATAGACCGCAACCAAGAAGATGATCGTCTTGATGTTTACCATATTTGTAAGCGCGCGACGCATCATTGCCACAAAGCTCTCTTTTTCCTTTAGCTCGCGCTTGCTTGTCCAGTCAATAGATTCCTGTAATTTTCGCTGCATATTCCAAGCAACTAATGCAACGATGAACAGGATGGCAAACAGCAGGCGCATCGCGAATAGCCCGTCGAAGGGGCCATATGTACCCGATGGCAACAGATCGCCATTTGCAGCAAACGTGGGAAAAATGATCGAAAACACGAGCGAGATAAGGAAGATGACTGCCGGGCCACACGACCAAGCGAACTGGCTGATGCCAATATTGGACGCACGACGATTCGAGCCAGACATCTCCGAGATATAGCTCCACGATGCTGGCACGCCTGCGCCGACCGAAAGGCCAGAGATGACAATACCAACGAGCAGCATCGGCAGGTTGAGCGAGATCATAACGATGAAAACACCGAGCGCATAGACGAGCATGTTATAGGTGTAGATGAACTTGCGTCCGAGCTTATCGGTCAGAAAGCCGCCGATGAGCGCGCCCACCGCTGCACCAAATGCATTTGCACCGACCGCACCCAGTATCGCAGTCCAAGCGCTGCCAAAGTTGAATGCTATGGCCCATGCTGCTAATGCAACTGATGATGCGACGATGCACCCTGAGTCGAGAAAATTGGTAAGGGAGACTGCGATCGTTCCCTTGCGTTCTTGTGAGAGAGCCATCATGACTCCTTTCTAATCCAGGTGAAACACGCAGGTAAGTGGCGTGCTCACCGGAGAATTATCGGGATTGACCTCCATGATGTCGGCCATGTAGTCCCACCATTTGCGGCAGATCTCGGTTTCAGAGCTTGACTCGTAGCGCTCAGGGTCATCCACCTCGACATACGCAAAGAGCGTATTGGTTTCACTATCGAGGAAGATCGAATAAGCATGCGCCCCGAAATCATGCAGCATCTCAGCCATTTCGGGCCAAAGTTCATCGTGGCGACGCTCGTATTCGGCAGCGAATCCAGGCAACAGTTTCATCTTGAACCCCTGGATAGATCGTCCTTCAGCGGTCGTGTGTTCGCTCATGACGTCCCTTTCCCTAGCGATCCAGATCGAGGAAGTCTTTGTTGATCTCAACGCCGAACTCAACGCCGATCTGCGCCAGTCCTTCATCGGTGATGGTGTTCAGGAAATCGGTCGAGCCGCCATTCATCGATCGTGCGCGATGGTAGATATCAGCCGCTTTCTCGATGCAATGCATCAGCCCGAACGTCTCGTCGAAGGTTGAACCCGAAACAAACATGCCATGCTGCGCCCAAATGACCGCACTATAGGTTTTCATCTGCTCGGATGTCTCCTTTGCGATTTCGTTACCGCCTGGAACCATCCACGGCACTACGCCTACACCTTCAGGGAATACGACGACACATTCGGTCATAGCCTTCCAGAGTGCCCGCGAAAATGAACGGGCATCGAGTGGCTCGACAAAGGTCATTGCGATCACGTTGTTGGGATGAGCGTGATAGATGACGCGACATGCACCGTCGGTAGCAGCCATGCGAATGGCGTGGTTCATGATATGAGTAGGCAGCTCCGAGGTCGGCTTGCGTCCAACAAGCCCCCATACAACGCGATACGCGCTGCCATCTGCATTCATCTCCACGATTCCGATGTTCTCAGCCGGTGCCGCAGAAACATTATGCAGGTAAGCGCCTGAGCCCGTTACCAAGAAGAATGCTCCGGCAAGCGTCGGTTCCGAAAAGCCGAGAGCCACCCACTCGCCCGGGGTGTCGCTGAAGCTTGAGCGCACGCTCTTCACTTCATCGGCGTTCATGCGGTAGGTGAGATTACCGCCGTTTCGCTCGTGCCAACCTTGCAACCATCCGTCATCGCACAGGTGCATAAAGCTCTGCACGAACGGCGCATGCGTGACAAGGGCGTTTGCGGTCGCTCCGCTCATGGCATCAAGGCCTTTGTTGACAGTCTGCCCAACTGCTTGACCGATATTGTCGAATACCCCCATGGAACTTCCTTTCTGAGGCGGCTTTATCATGTGCTCTCTGAGCTGCGCGGCTAGTCGCGCTTCGAGGTGATCTCCGCTTCATAACGTGCTACTTCAGGGTAGCACTCGATATCGAGCGGCACACCTTGGCGCTTGCAATATTCGTCCCACACAGTAGAGAACGGCATGGTCTTTGCGGCTTCTGCAAGCATCATCTTCTCCGTGAAGCGATACTCATCTTGAAGTTGCTTGAGCTTGCTGTTGGGTTGTAAGAGCGCGAAGAGCAGTGCCTTTTCCATCGCGCGACATCCTGTTACCCAGGCACCGATGCGATTGATCGATGCGTCAAAGAAGTCGAGTCCGATCAGCACCTTTTCCCATGCTCCCGGACAGCGCACAATCTCGGCTGCGATCTCTTTGGTGGGGTCATCGAATATGATGACATGATCGGAATCCCAGCGAACAGGACGCGTTACGTGCATGGGGATCTTGTCGAAGAACAAGAGCAGTGCCGAGAGCTTATCAGCAACGTTTTCGGTGGGGTGGAAGTGCCCCGAATCGATAAGGTTATAGACGCCTGGGTGGGTGGCAGCGTAGGCAAGGTAGAACTCATTGGAACCGACGGTCATCGATTCGAGCCCGATGCCAAACACCTTCGACTCGCAGCTGTCGATGACGCGGTCGTAGTGCTCGGCGAAGATCTGATCAAGTGAATCTTTCAGCCGCTCACGCAAGCCATAGCGATCAGCGGGTACGTCTTTCAAGCCATCGGGGATCCAGATGTTACATACTACCTGGTCATTGAGCGCCTCGCCGATCTGCTGGGAGATCTTGCGGCATGCTTTGCAATGCTCGATCCAAAACTGTCGTGTCTTAAGATCAGGCGAAGAGAGCGACAGCTCGTTATTCATGTTCGGATGGCCGAAGATGGTGGGATTGAAATCGATACCATACCCCTGTTCGCGCGCCCACTCGACCCAAGGCTCGAAGTTTGCATATGTGATCTGGTCGCGATCGACCCAGGGGTGCTCGTCGGTGAAGACAGCGTAACTTGCATGGAGTGCGATGCGTTTCTTGCCAGGAACCATGCTCATGGATTCTTCGAAGTCAGCCTTCAATTCCTCGAAATTACGCGCTCGTCCAGGGTAGTTGCCTGTTGTCTGGATGCCCCCAGAAAGACCGCCTTCCTGATCGAAGCCAAGCACGTCATCACCTTGCCAGCAGTGAACCGAGATTGCTTTTTCAGCAAGTTGCTGCATGGCTGCTTCGGTATCAATGCCTAATTTCGCATAGCTTTCTTTGGCGTTTTGGTACATATCGTTCATGTCGTCATCCTTTCATAAGGGTCAAGATATTTTATCTGCTCTTGAGCAGGCGCTTGAGCCTGCGCCTCTGCGCTCATTCGCGCGGGTCGTATTCAATGATGTCGAATGATTCTGTAATGCACTGGCGCATATGTTCGATGCTGTCAAAGAGGCCATCTGCGATCATCTGCACGGCAAGATTGCCAAGGCTCGTGCCCTCGGTGGGGCCGGCGAATACGGGGATACCGCACGTGCGTGCGGTCAATTCGGCCAGATATCCATCTTGGCTTCCGCCACCTACGACGTTCAATGAAGTGAAGGTGCGCCCCGTGAGCACCGAGAGGTCATCGATCGAGCGTGCATAGCAGTTAGCGAGCGAGAGGTAGACGCATCGCATCATCTCGCCGATGGTGCGTGGTACTGCCTGCCCGCTGTGTTTGCATGCCAAGCATACCGCGTCGATCATCGAATCGGGTGCAAGCAGGCGCTCGTCATTCACGTTGATAGTGGCCGAGAATGACTCGGCCATGCGGGCAGCCTCGATCAGGTCTTCGAAGCCAATGGACTCTTTACAAAGGCAGGACTCACGCGCAAGATCAAAGCTCACACTGCGCTCTTTGCCTTCTACATAGTCGATCCCGTTTAGTTCGCGGCGAATCGACTGGATCATCCACAAACCCATGATGTTCTTCAGGAAGCGATAGCGCACCTCAAAGCCTCCTTCATTCGTGAAATTTTGCAGTCGTGAAGCATCAGAGGTGATAGCCCCTTGGTTTTCGATGCCAAGTAGGCTCCACGTTCCCGAAGAGAGAAAGACCGCATCGTCGTCGCGTGCGGGTACGGCAAGAAACGCACTGCCCGTATCATGCGTGGCGGGTGCGATGACGAGTGGTGCATATCCGATGCGTTCTTTGATGGTGGGCAGCACATAACCGAGCGGGGTGCCTGCCATCACCACGTCTTCGAAGATGTGGGAAGGCAGTCCGAACGTTTCGATGATATCGCTATCCCATGTCATCGTGCGGGCGTTCAAAAGCGAGGTGGTCGATGCATTCGTATATTCGTTAGCCATAACGCCCGTCAGGAGATAGGCAAGGTAGTCAGGAATCATGAGGAAATGGGCGGCTTGAGCAAGCTGCGAGGGGTCTTCACGTCGGAGTGCGAGCAGCTGGTAGAGGGTGTTGAAAGGTTGGCGTTGAATGCCCGTGCGACGATAGACCACGTCGGGATCCATGATCGCATCTGCCAGCGGGTAGATACCTTGCGTGCGTTCGTCGCGGTAGGCAACTGCATTGCCGATCAGCTTGCCATCGCTATCGAGCAGCACGAAATCTACGCCCCACGTGTCGATGCCGATGCTCTTTGGCTCGAAACCAGCTTCGTGTGCGGTGGCAAGTCCTCTCACGGTTTCCTCAAAGAGCATCTCGATATCCCAGCAGTCGTGGCCATCGAGACGTTTTTGCGTGTTGTCGAAGCGATGGACTTCCTCGATCTTCATCTTGCCGGTCTCATCGATCCAGCCCACCACGACACGCCCCGATGAAGCCCCGATGTCGATGGCGGCATAACAGTCGGTGTTGCAGGGCGTATTCATTCAGTGCTCCTCGCGCATCGCATCGCTCGTGCCATCTGAAGATGCGAGCATCTGTGGTCGTGATGGTGATGCTTTTATCTGCACGACTTCTACGACATTGGTGGCGTGTACGGTACGTCTTGACGAGCCGATTGCAACCTCGCTCGTCTCGGGCGAAGTTTCTCGGTCGCCTAGGGTGAATATTGCGAGATCGCCCGTGTTCAGCAGGTAGGCATCCACTACGGCTTGCTCGCTTTGCGCGAGGATCTGTGAGGCATCGCCCTGGATCGAACCTTGGATGCTCTTCACGCCCCAGCATAGTGAAAGCTTGCGGGCTACTTCGTCGCTTGCGGTGACTGCGTAGATGGGCACTTTTGGACGGAAGTTCGACACCAGAAGCGCGGTGCGTCCAGTCAGGGTTGGTGTGACGATGCAATGCGCATCGAGCGCTTCGGCGGTGTTCACCGCCGCGTGTGCGATCATGGGTGAGACGCTGGTCTGCGCCACATCGCGGTTCGGGATAGTGGTCTCGGAAAGGAGATAGGGTTCGCTTGCTTGCGCGATGCGCGCCATGGTCTTTATTGCGAGCTGAGGATACGTGCCTATAGCGGTTTCGCCAGAGAGCATGAGTGCGTCAGCGCCATCGTAGATAGCGTTTGCCACATCGGTCACTTCTGCACGGGTGGGGTGCGGTGCGCGGATCATAGAATCGAGCATATGCGTGGCGATGACCACCGGGCAGAATGCACGATTGCACGCTTGGACGATCTTCTTTTGAAGGTGAGGAACCGATGCTGGATCGACTTCCACACCGAGATCACCACGCGCTACCATGATGGCATCCGATACGGCGATGATCTCTTCGATGTTCTCGATGGCCTGCGCGTTTTCGATCTTCGACATGATGCCAATGTCTGCGCCACCATTATCGTCAAGAAAGGCGCGGATCGCGCGAACGTCTTGCTCGTTGCGGATAAACGATGCAGCTACATAATCGATGCCGAGTTCGATGCCAAAACGCAGATCGGCTTCGTCTTGCGTGGTCATGATGGGCAAGGGGATGGTGACATCGGGGATGTTGAGCTGCTTGTGCTGGCCTAACGTACCAGGGTTTTGAACTGTGCAGATGATCTCGGGGCCGCTCACGCGGTCGACGACTAACTCGATCTGACCATCATCAAGCAGGATGGATGAGCCTGTGTGTACGAATGCACTGAGCCCTGGAAAGCTTTGGTGAATGCACGAAGCGCTACCTTCTACGGCATCCTCGGTAAGGATGAGACGATCACCTGCGAAAAGCCGTATCGGCTCACCACCTGCAAGCGTACCCGTGCGGATGCAGGGGCCTTTTGTGTCGAGGATGATGCCGACAGGACGTCCGAGCTCTTCGCGTACCTTTTTCACGTTGTCGACATGCGCACGATGCTCTTCATGCGTGCCGTGCGAGAAGTTCAGGCGCACCATATCCATACCGACTACAATCATGCTATGCAGCGTTGATTCCGATTCAGTGGCGGGCCCGAGCGTGCCGATTATCTTCGTGCGTTTGTTCACCAAGCCCCCTTCGTTGAACCTATCGCGCTTCGATCGTTGCTTCGCATGTTGCTCGTATGCTTCTTATCTGTTTTATTGCTCGCTTCGAGAATACTCTGCGGGTGTGCGCTTTCGGTTGCGGCTGGCAGACTGTTATCGAAGCGTTTCGTGGCGTGTCTTGCGTTTGAGGTGCTGTGCGCCTTGTGCGCTCTGCTTCAGAGTCGTTTTGTGGTTTAGGATGATTGCGCCTAGCGCGCTTATATTGCCGCGGGAAGGTGGTTTCGTTTCAGCTCGGTTGCGATTCGTGGTCGCATGCAGTGCCGACAGATCGCCTATGGTAATAAAGAAAGAGCACGCAAAAGGAGCATGCAGCAAAAGGGTATGCAGCAAAAAGGCATTCAGTAAAAGGACATGCAGCAAATAGGAGCGTCATGATAGCTAATCCATCGCAGAGTTCACAACAGTCCGCGGCAGATCTTTGGCATAAGGCAGTGGCCTTTCACGGACACGAATGCCCTGGTCTTGCGATCGGTTTCAAAGCGGTCGAGGCGGTAGTGGACGAGTTCGGACTAAATGCAGGTTGCCTGCCTGTTGTTGATGAAGAGCTTGTATGCATCACGGAAAATGATGCATGCGGTGTTGATGCGATCCAGGCCTTGCTCGGCTGTACATATGGCAAGGCGAACCTCATCCCGCGCCTTCGTGGCAAGATGGCGTTTTCATTCTATATTCGCGATGCTGCTTTGCAAGACAACGTTTCACAGAGCGCCCCTTCACAAGGTGCTGTTTCAGAGACCGCCCCTTCGCAAGGTGTTCGCTCGATGCGCTTGTGCCTTCGCCCTGACCTACGAGGGGATATGTCGCGCGAAGAATACCAGGCGTTCTTGCTCGCTACGCCGTATGAGGATCTCTTCGAGATCGACAAGGTGATATGCGGTCTGCCTGAGCCGGCGCGCCATTTTGCATCGCTTCCATGCTCGATCTGCGGCGAATCAACTGCGGAATACGCGCTGCGCCTGCAAGAGGGCAAGCCAGTTTGTCTTGATTGCTACGATGCCTATGAACGCGAGGGGTTCTGATATGACGCAAGATGAGAGCAACGTACAAGAGGCGAATGCTGCTGATGCTACGAATAACCCGAACGCTTCCGCTGATACCGATGGCACCGTTGCGCTTACACACCCGAAGCGTCGTTTGAGCGCAAAGAAGGTCGTGCTTTGGGCTCTTGGGATCATCGTTGGTCTCGTCATCGTGATATTGGTCGGCTTCAATCTCTACATACGCACGACTTATAACGCCTTCTATGAGCAGGCAACAGAGCAGTTCGAAATTCCCGGCATTCACGAAGGGTTCATCTGTCAGGATCTGGACTATTACGACGATGCCGATTGCTGGTTCTTCAGCGGATATGCTTCAGGAGACGATGTGAGCCCGCTCTATCGCCGCAACGCCGATGGCAGTTCGGTTGAGTTCTCCGCGCAGCTTCCTGATGGATCGCCTTATACAGGTCATGGATCCGGCATCACCACTTCAAGCGAGTATGCTTTTCTGACCTGCGATAGTGGCTATTTGGTTTTTCAGGCATCCGATCTTGCGAATGCAGAGGCAGGCGATAAGGTCACCGCGATCGATCAAGTTGATCTCGAGATCACCCCTGCTTTCATGAATATTGAGAACGACACGCTCTACGTTGGCACGTTTCACCTGATGCCTGATTACGAGGCACCCGACCACCACCATCTCATCACGCCTGACGGTTCCGAGAATGCAGGGATGATGTTTGCCTATCCGGCGGATGCGCACGCTTCGTATGGCTTTGCGCGTCAAGCAGATCGAGCGTACTCTTTGCCTGATAAGGTGCAAGGTGTAAGTGTGCTGCCAAATGGTGATATCGTTCTGTCGACTTCCTATGGATTCAACACGTCACACCTGCTCACCTATCGCGTTTGGGCTCAAGAGGTGGTTGCTGCTGCAAAAGATGCTTCAGTAACGGAATCGGCAGAGCGCTCACTTTCGTTTAGTGCTGATACTCAGGATGATGTGGATACTGCAGATACGAGCGAGCTGACCGCATCGACAGAGGCAAACGCGAGCGATTCCGGTGCATTAGCAGAGGCAAACGCGACTACGGCCACGACATCAACAGAGGCAAACGCGAGCGATCCTACCTCTTCGCAAACAGCGAGTTCACCGTATACCTTCTTCGTGGATGGCAGGTCAGTGCCGCTTTTCTTCCTCGATTCGACTAATCTCGTATCTGATATCGAGGCGCCGCCCATGACTGAGGGCATCGAATTCCACGATGGCAGTATTTGGATATCCGAAGAATCTGCGAGCAACAAGTATCTTTTCGGTAAGCTCTATGGCGCAGGTGATGTTTTCTCGCTCCCAGCCGCCTGTTTTGCCTCAGCAGAGTAGCCGCCGCCCTCTTTCAGCATTTATATCGCAGTCATGTTTTATATCGCGACCATGTTTTGCAGTGTGTGATCATGTTTTGCAGCGCGTGATCACGTTTTGCAGTGCAAAGGCGATTTTTTGCAAGAGATTTGCGTTTATATGTACGTTCAAGCGCTCCCGAAAAAACCTGAACTGGGGTTTTGGGAAAACAAACATTGCACCACCTCCGTTTTTAGACTTTTTGCCCACCAAATGGCTCGATTTTGTACTTACAACCGAAAATCCGCTGCAATTTTGAGCGATTTCGCTGCAAGACTTGTCGCTAACGCATCAAAATACCTGCGAAATCCTTGCTGTTTTGAGTGGTTTTCATGTAAAGCGACTTACAAGGAAGGGATGAAGGTTAGGAGAACAGTCAAAGGCTTGGTAACGACTCGTAAAAGACTCTGTCACGTTCGTGTGCGCACCCATTTGCGCGAACTGCCCGTTGATAGCATGGAAGACGAACCTCAACAGTCTGGTCTGACCGCTCGATCGAATGGTTCGATCTAACAGAAGCAGACCGATCCAAGAGCGAAGAGGAGGACTTAGCTATGGCTCAGGTTTCAAATGCTCGTGCGACGATCAAGACTGATCAAAAGACGACTGCGACCAACGAGACCATCTATGGATGTTTTCGCGACCGCGTGCAGGATGATCCGCAGGCAATAGCCGTCATCGATGCGAATGCGCAGCTTTCGCGTCTTGACCTCGACAATCGAGCTTGTGAAGTAGCAGCATGTTTGCCTACCACTTCGTATCGTGTTGGCGTTGCGATGCATCATGGCGCAGCGCAGATTGCTGCGATCTTGGGTGTACTGAAAGCAGGTGCCGCATACGTGCCAGTCGAACCTGATTTCCCGATCGAGCGCATCCGCTATATGATGGAAAACGCGCAGGTTGACTGTGTTATTACTGATTATGGCATCGCGTCTGTCGAAGATGCGCTCGCTGTTTTGGATCAAACGTGCGAGCCACGAGGCTCAAAGTCGTCGAAGCTGCTTGAGCCGCAAAGCCCTGCGCCACAAGATCCCACACAACAAGACCCCGCGTTCACACAACAAGGCTCCTCGCTCGCACAACAAGATCCAGCGCTCGCGACTACTCACGACGCAGGTCTGGCTTATATCCTCTACACTTCTGGCACGACCGGTAAGCCCAAAGGCGTGATGATCACAAATGCGAACGTGTGCAACTATATTGATGCGTTCGCTGCGGAATTCAAACCAAGCAGCACGGATGTTATGTTGCAATACTCGGTCTGCTCTTTTGACATCTTTGTTGAAGAAGTTTTCAGCGCTCTGCTCACTGGCATGACGCTAGCGATCCCTTCACCGCGCGATAAAGCAGATATCGGCACACTCATGGAATTCGTCGAACGTGAGCGCGTAAGTATTATCAGCGGGTTTCCCTATCTGCTCCAAGAGATGAACGACCTCGATTCGATCCCGTTCAGTTTGCGCCTGCTCATCAGTGGTGGGGATGTGCTGCGTGCGCGTTATATCGATCGTCTGCTCGGTTTGGTGGACGTGTACAACACGTATGGTCCTTCTGAGACAACTGTGTGCGCGAGCTATTTCCCTTGCAATCCTGCGCGCAAGAGCACAACGAGCGACAAGCGCGCGCAGCCGAGCGCCACCACGAATGTCCTATCTGATGGCACTTATCCAGTTGGAGCTCCGGTGCGTGGCGTACACATGTACATCATGAATGAGAATCTTGAGGAGGTGCCCGCAGGTGAAGTAGGCGAGATCGTCATCACAGGTCGTGGTGTGGGGCTTGGCTATGTGGGTTGTCCACCTGAGCAGAAAAATTATGTGCACCTGCCCGATGGCACGCGAGCATACAGATCGGGCGATATGGGGTATGTTTTGCCTGATGACACAATCGCCTTCATGCATCGCAAAGATACTCAGGTCATGATCGATGGTCGCCGTGTTGAGCCAGCCGAAGTCGAAAGTGTGCTCTGCACGTGTCCTGAGGTTGAGGTTGGCGTAGTGCGCTCCGAGGTCGATGCGCATCAGATGCCCTATTTGGTAGGGTATTATGTTCCTGTCGAGCAAGCCTCTGAAAGGGATGTCGAGCAAGGCGCAAAAGCGGATGTCGAGCAAGCCTCAGAAGTGGAGGCGCATCTGCGCGACGAGATGTCCCGCTATCTGGCTCCCTACATGTTGCCTGAATACTTCGTGAAGATGGACCATCTGCCACTCACGCCGAATGGCAAGGTTGACACTCGCGCGTTGCCGCATGTGCAAAGGGCGTGATGAGGCGATGAAAGACCCCTCAAGTAGCAAGAAGAAGCTCCTGAAAAGCATGAATGAATCCCTGAACAGACCAGCAGAACCCTTGCACCGCACGGTGAAAGGTCTCTCGATCCGATGCGCAACTTTAAATGACCTCGATCAGTTGCTCGAGTGGCGCATGGAAGTGCTGCACTCAGTGTTTGCAGATGTGGTTGACGATGTCGACTGGGAAGCGCTTCGAGATGCAAATCGTGCATACTATATTCACGCGCTTGGCAGCAAGGATGATGCAGGCTGCGCGAGCGGTAATCTTGCAGGTGAAAGCGAGATGCGCAGGCCGCTCATCGCCTCAGTGCCCGGCCATATTGCATGCTTCGCCGAACTTGATGGCAAAGCGGTCGCATGCGGTTCAATCTGTCTGCAAGAAGAACTGCCTTCACCCGATAACCCAAGCGGACGCTGCGCCTACCTTATGAATATGTACACGCGTCCAGCCTATCGCGGACAAGGCATCGCTTCTGCGGTTGTCGATTGGGTCGTTCATCAAGCTCGATGCGCTGGTGCAGAAAAGATATATCTCGAGACCACGCCTGTGGGTCGCGCTGTCTATGAGCGCGCGGGCTTCGTCGATATGTCTGACATGATGAAACTGGATGGCCCTCGATGATCCGTCGCGAACAACGCGCTCGAAGCTGTTGTCCGGCCATCCTTATGAGCGGGGGAGACTGACGATGCTCGAACAAGATTACACGCGCTACGATACGTTGTCCTCGAAGGATTGCGACCTGAATGCGCCTTGCGTCTACTTCGTGAACATGCATGCGCATCCGATGGATCTCACAGGCCTCACCGAACGCTTCAAGCTCAACATCGTTAGCTTCTATGTTTCAGACTGGGATGCGGATCTCTCACCGTGGCCAGCACCGGGTCTCTATAAAGGTGACCCAGATTTTGCAGGCGATGCCCTCACCACCCTTCACCTGCTCGAATCCCAGCTTATTCCTGTTATTGAAGCACGTGAGCAGCTCACGCCACGTGCCCGCGCGATCGCAGGCTATTCGATGGGAGGCCTCTTTGCAGCGTATGCTTTTTTACGCGGCGATCTTTTCAGCGCAATGGCTTCGATCTCGGGGTCGCTTTGGTACGAACGTTGGCCCGAGTTCATCGATCAAAAATGCGCACAAGGTGCGGCAACGCACGCCTTCGAAGGGAAGTTCGCGTACTTTTCGATCGGCTCGAAGGAGCGCAAATCGCCTCCGAAGATCTTGAGCAGTGTCGAGCAGCGCGCTCGTGCATCGGCAGAAAAACTCAAGGCTGCTGGCGCTACGACGCAGTTCGTGCTTGGGCCGGGCAATCATCACCAGCATGTGCTTGAGCGCTGCAAGACAGCTCTTAGTGCGCTCGAGGATTTCTTCTATGGTGCTTCTCGTGCTTCCTGATCGCAGAGCTTCGTGCGCTACTATAGAAGAAAACCGCAAGAAGAACCTAAGCACATGTTCGCGATCGTGTCGAATCGTATGACAAGGCAGGCATGTTCGCGATCACACCGAATCGCATGTCGAAATAGACGCGATCACAAAAAAGCCCTTTATCAGGGGATATCAAAAGAAAAGGACGAACTATGGAATTCAGCGAATTGGTGAAGCGACGCTATTCATGTAAGAACTACGATGGGCGTCCAGTCGAAGACGAAAAGCTTGCCGTGATCCTCGAAGCGGGTCGTCAGGCGCCTACCGCAAAGAACCTCCAAGAACAGCGCATCTATGTAGCGCGAAGTAAAGAGGCGCTCGATAAGGTCGATGCCATCACGCGTTGCCGCTATCATGCTTCGACGGTGCTCATCGTTGCATTCGATACTACACACACATTCACGTACCCTGGCGGAAAGCGAAATTCCGGCATGGAGGACGCCAGTATTGTCGCAACCCATATGATGCTTGCGGCAGCGAGTGTGGGTGTCGAGAGCTGCTGGGTCAACCTCTTTGATCCTGACGAAGCAGCACGCGTATTCGATCTTCCCGAAAATGAGGAAGTGCTCATGCTGCTCGATCTCGGTTACGCTGCCGAAGGCGCAGGTCCGCTGCCTAATCATGCCAGCCGCAAACCGCTCGATGAGACGGTTACCTACCTCTGATCATTCTGTCGCTTTGTTTCTTAAGGACGCGCCTCTTCAGAACACAGCTTATACCTGTTCGTAGTGTATAATACGAGCAATTGCATCTACCGTGATCGATCGCATCTGTAGAGCTGCTCGCCTGGCTTTGCCTGTCCTTTCGTGCATTTGCGCACAAGGTTGCTTTCTCGCCAGGTCGCTCGCGCGCCACTTGAGCCTCTCGGTAATGTCCGATCACCCTTCGAGAGAGGCTTTCCGATGGAAAACGCCAAGCCTAAGAATAAGACCCGTACTCGTATCATTGCGATCTGCGCTGCAGTGGCGATTGTTGTCATCGCGCTCGTATGCTTCGTGAACGTCAATTCCCAGCGTATCGTCGAACAGAACACGCAATATCTCGAAACTTCGAGCGGGCAGACCGCACGTCGCGTGAACGACACCTTCGTAACCTCGCTCGAAGGCGTGCAGACCGCCGCCGCTGTCTACGAGCAAACGCTCGAAGGATCCCAGATCAACCCTGAAGAAGCTGTCGGCATGCTCAACGCTTCGCAGTTTGATAACACCTTCTTCATCGACCGTTCAGGCACTGCTTATAACGGCGATGGAACGACCGCTCAGGCGCTCGATCGCGAGTATTATCAAGAAGGCATCCAGGGCAAGAGCGGCATGTGCTTTGTCGATAGCGCTATCTTCGATGGTCAGAACGCGGTCATCTTCTTCTGTCCGGTCACCTTGCATGGCGAGATCGTCGGTATTATGGCATCGGTGCTGCACGAAGATTCTCTCACCGAGCTTTTGAGCACCGAGTTCTACGATCAATCGACTCCGACCTATCTTTGCATGCCGAATGGAACTATCATCGCGCAAGCGGGGTCGGTCAAGCCTGATGCAACCTCTATTGCCGAGGTCTTCGCCGCGCGCGGCATTGGATCGGATCAGATCGCCACGCTCGATGAAGAGATCGCCCAGATGATCACTACTAATTTCACCTATGACACCCCTGAAGGCACAGGAAATACGTTCATCACCAAGCTTCCCGATTTCGATTGGATGCTCGTTCGCGCCTTCCCAGCCTCCATCACCAATAGCATGGTGGAAAACGCGACTTTGGCAGGCTTTGTTCTTGTAGGTGGCGTGCTCGTTGCTGCTGCGCTTGTTATCGTGGTCCTGGTCATGCAATCTCGTCGCGAGAATAAAGAGCTGCTTCTCGAGCGTCAGGAAGCAACACGTATCATCGACGCTTCGACGAACCTTTTCAGTAGCTTGTTCACGGTTGACCTCGTAAGTGGTACCTACGAGTTTCTCAAGAACGATAACCATCAGAGCACCTTGCCGCCCACGGGCAAGAGCGATGAGCTGCGTGCTTATTTCGATACGATCGTCGATAAGAACCTGGTCGCAGTAGAAGACCGTATCGAGCTCGATGCGGTCTCGATCAAGCAAGCGCTTCGCCCTGGTGTTCGTTTCATCCAAGAGGAATGGCGCACGACCGATCGTGATGATCAGCGTTGGTTCCAGGCTTCTATTCTTTGTCTTACGCGTGATGCTTCGGACGATCCCACAAGCGTGCTGGTCGCCATTCAGGATGTGACCGATGCCAAAGCGGCAGAGCTTGCTTCGCGTAATGCACTCGAGGACGCCTTCAAAGCTGCTGAGCACGCCTCGCAAGCAAAGAGTGACTTCCTCAACTCCATGTCGCATGACATTCGCACCCCGATGAACTCCATCATGGGTCTTACCGCTATCGCAGGCATGCACGTCAACGACCCCGAGCGCGTACGTGAATGCTTAAGCAATATCACCTCAGCGAGCCGTCATTTGCTTGGGCTCATTAATGAGGTGCTCGATATGGCCAAGATCGAATCAGGTTCTATCGGACTTTCTGACGAGCCCTTCGACCTGCCGGAATCGATCGAGAACCTCATCACCATGATGAACCCCCAGATCGCAGCCAAGCATCAAGAGCTCAAGGTCGACCTGGTCGACATCAAGCACGAACATGTCATCGGCGATCCCACGCGTTTGCAGCAGGTGTTCGTGAATATCATGGGCAACTCCATCAAGTTCACGCCCGAAGGCGGGCATATCGGCCTGCGCATCTCTGAACTGCCGAGCAATATTCCTGGTAGCGGCTGTTATGAGTTCGTGTTCACCGACACGGGTTGCGGCATGAGCAAGGAATTCATGAAGACCGTTTTCGATCCGTTCACGCGCGCAAACGACTCACGCACGACCAAGATCGAAGGTACGGGTCTTGGCATGGCGATTGTAAAGAGTGTTGTCACCCTTATGAATGGCACGATCGACGTCGATTCGGTCGAGGGCGAGGGCACCACCTTCACGGTCGTGGTCCATTTGAAGTTGCGCGATGGCGCCGAGGAGGATCTCTCTGAACTGAAAGATATCCGCGTGCTCGTGGTCGACGACGATCGCATTGCGTGCGAAGGTGCCTGCTTGCTGCTCGATGAGATCGGGATGAAAAGCGAGTTCGCGCTCTCAGGCAAGGAGGGCATTGAGCGAGTTCAAAAGGCACTCGACGAGGACGATCCGTTCCATGCGATCATCCTTGACTGGCGCATGCCGGAGATGAGCGGCCTTGAGGCTGCGAAGCGTATTCGCGAGATCACGGCAGACAATGTGCCGATCATCATCCTTTCAGCTTACGATTGGTCCATGATCGAACAGGAAGCACGCCAGGTCGGTGTGGATGCCTTCATCTCGAAACCTCTTTTCCGTTCTCGCCTTGTGCAGGTCATGAAGGAATTGCTTACAGGAGAGACGAAGACGCTGCTCGATGAGAAAGCGATGCTTGAGGATCTTACCTATACCGACAAACGCGTTTTGCTCACGGAAGACAATGTCATGGCTTCCGAGATCGCCAAGGAGCTTATTGGCATGACAGGCGCGACGGTCGAGCATGCAGAAAATGGCAAGATCGCGGTAGAGATGCTGCTCGAACACGAGCCAGGGTATTACAATATCGTGCTTATGGACATTCAGATGCCGATTATGAATGGCTATCAAGCAGCAGAAACGATTCGCGGACACGCAGATGAGCGTCCTGATCTGGGAGAGATTCCTATCGTGGCGCTCACGGCTGATGCGTTCGCTGAGGATATTCGCCATGCGCGCAGTGTTGGCATGAACGATCATATGTCAAAGCCGCTTGAGATCGAGAATCTGGTCCGCATGCTGCAAAAGTGGATTCTTTAGAAGTGCGCCTTGTAAAAGTTGATCTTCTAGAACGGTGCGCTGCTAAGACTGGGTCCTGATAGAAAGTCGCCCTGCTAGAACGGTGCGCTGCTAGAGCGAATCCTTTTGAAATAAGTTTACAAGAATCACCCGCAACAACGACGGGTGTACCTGCATGAATACGCTTCGTCATGCTTGAGCGCAGGAAAATGCCCGCGCTCGAAGTGTTTTGCAGCGATTTTGCTAAAAATTGCAAGAGATTGTCGTTTGTATGCACAAATCAGACCAATCTCGCTGCAAAACAAGCCCGAAATCATGCGCTCAAAATTTATTCGGAATAAAACCCCAGGTCAGAATTTTCGAGCAGCCCCAAAGTGTGCATACAACCGCATTTCTCTTGCAAAAAACAGCTTCTTTACTGCATGAGCTGTGCATTGATCGCATCGGCGAGATCTTGCATACGGCTTTTCAGGTAGGGGCCAGGGCATTCGGTCGACTCATCGAACATGCCATGATAGGTAAGGTTGCCCGTGGCATCGCCCGTGAAATCGATCTTCTCGATGCCGTTGCGCTCGCAAATATCCACGCATAGCACGATCAACTTATCGAACGCTTCATCACTCACATGCCAGTCATCGCCAACAACATCATTGGCGACCTCGATCGTGATAGATTCTTCGTCATTCTCTCGATTGTTGCTCGTCCATGCACGGTTCGCTTCTTCCACGTAAAGCGCCACATGTCCCTCTGAATCAATCGCATAGTTCGAAGAAGCTTGGACATCGCGCTTTGAAAAACGATCGCCCAAATTACCAAGGGCCAGGTCGCCGCCCATATGGTGGATCGTTATCTTCGATATGGGCTTATCACGAGGAAAATCGGCATTTTGCGTCAAGAAGACGAAGTCAGTCAGAGGGCTGTTCTGCTCAATGACAAGCTCCTTCTCTTCGCCTTCTAATGGATAGCCGACGTAGCTCGGGATCTTTGAGTTCGAGAAGAAATACGCGCATGCGACCAGCAATGCAATAACGATCGCACCGCCGAGTAAGAGCCAGATTGGCGCATATGATGCTTGTTTGTCAGATGCTTTTGTTTTTCCTGAGGTCATCGTCTATAAGCTCCATTCCAGCATTTACAGAGTAGGGTGATCAATAGCCAGAAAGCCGTGAGAGGTTTCTTAAAAAGAGGCGATATACATCCACAGTATCGCAAAATGCAACAAAGCTAAGATGCCGAAGATAGCTCTTGTCGCGATCGATCTGCTTGTCACTTCTTGGCTGTTTGCCCCACCAGCGGTCAAGATGAATGCTCCAACAACGCCAAGATAGAAGAAGCCCGTATCGGTAAGCATATGGAACAGAAACGCTGCTCCTTCGCCGTGCTGTGCCTCTTTGTAGCGCTTGATGAAGAAGCGAACGGCGATGACGATCAGCGCGATCATTGCGATCAGGCCGAATTCAACGCCGGCATGAATGAACATGTTGTGGATGTGGTTCGTATTGTAGTAGAGTCCAGAATCCTGAATATTTAGAAAACGCCAGGTGAATGGGCCTGTTCCAAAGACAGGATCTTTACCCAGGTATTCTAGCCCGTTCTGCATCATCGCGAAACGTTCATTGAAGGTAGCCAGAGCATTGGGACGCATGAACAGTGCGAAGGGGATACAAAGAAGCCCTACTATCGAAAGCCCGAACGCGCATTTTCTCTTTTCCTCAAGAAAGACGGTGAAGCGCTTCCACAAGCAAACCATGGCGACAACATAGGCGGCGATCACAAGACAGAGGATCGGCGCATTAGCTCGTTCAGCTGCCATATACATCAGCAATCCAACACCGAGTGAGAGGACGATGCGCGCAAGGAGGCTTGCGGCATATTTAAGCGTCTCGCCAAATGACGTTGCACGTGCCCGCGAGATGAAAAGGACGATAAAGCCAACCAGAAGAGCTGCGAAACTGCCCATCGAAAGCGTAAGGGCAAGCGCGACGAGGATGACCGGTTCTAGACGGTCTATAACTTTGAAGAGCATACCTTTTTGCTGTTCAAGTCGGCAGCTTTGGAGCGCAAACCAGCTCAGGACTAAGAATATTCCAAGACCGTTTGGCGTGCCAACGACAAATTCAAGACGCGTTGCGGTTGCGTCGAATGTTTGGAAGATGAAGCCGCCGATTCCTATAACGGCTGTTACGCCGGCCCAAAGTACGCAAAGGGCGCGCAGAGAGCGCATCTCATTTGATCTAAGGCTGCAAACTGCGGCATAGAGGGAAAGATAGATAAGCTGTGTTGGCCCGTATCCGAAGAGCGGGTCGCCATATGCTTTCCAAGCCGAAAGGAAGTTCATCAACAAATAGAGTGCAAGTGGGATGAATATCCACCAATCGATCCTGGCTTCCCGACGGAACAAGCAGATGACGCAGAGTACGATACCGAGGAGTGAAGCAAACGCCGTGGTGCCCGTGCCCATGATCGTAAGGATGACAAGTGCGAAAACAAGAAAGATGACGAGCACGCTCATTGAGCGCTCTCTATGCTCTGCGAGTGATCTTGCGATGATCTGAGCCATTCTTTCTTGACCTTTCATTCCGATCGGATAGTGCGACAAACAATTATAGCCTGAATCGATAGATTAGCCTAGCTCAGCAAAAAAGACTTTCCCTTTTCAACAGCGAAAATAGCACAGAAGGGAATTGAACAACCTTCATAAAGATGCTAGAATGAAGGCATTACTATGACCTCGCTATGACTTTCTTGTATAAATGAAAGCATAAGAGAACCATTTCTTTTAGTGAGTAAAGGTGGCCTCAATGAAAAGATGTCAAAGAAGAGCAGCGTTCAAAGTATTGTCTTGCGTGTTCGCGCTTTCCTTGGTATTCGGCCTTTCGGCTGTTCCTGCTCTCGCAGTACAAGGTGATGAAAGTTCTGCAGATACGTTGTCTGCGCAAGCGGGTGGCGCTGAAGATCAAGGCAGCACGGTCGATGGCACCCAACCGACCTCATCTGGGTCGAGCAGCACAACGAACAAGAGTGCTTCATGGAACGAGGCGGGCTCTACAAGCAGTAAGACGAGCGAAGAGACCCAAACCACTACAGAGAAAAAGACCGATGTGCTCAATCCGGTCGAGAAGTTCGGTGCAGTTCTTGAAGGCGAGCGTCAAGCTGCTGTTGAGAATGCAACAGGAATCGTCTCTCAAGAGTATGACGAGCTAGATCTTGAAGGCATCGAGGACGAAGAGCAAGCTCAAAAAGCAGAGGCTGCTCTGCTCATCACGCAATCGCTCAATGAGCATAAAAGCCAATTCGATACGTATGCTCCTACGCCTCCTTCTGTCGGTGCAAGCGTGAAGATCATCAAGGATTTCAGTGGCACGATCTCGACAATGGAGGGCGTTGAGCTTCCAAGTTATACCGCCGTGTTCGCCATCCAGGGTCAATTATGCGATCGAGACGGAAACCCTGCGTTTACCGATCCTCAAGGGCACTATTACTACTACGAAGATGGTATGTATTTCTCGCTTAACGAAGAAGCATCTGAACGTTTCTACGTGAGCGGTAGTTCTGTGGTCGATTGGGAAGATAACGTTATTTACGAAGATCCTGAAGGCAATGCATATCGAGTACAGAATGGGGTCGTTCATGATTATTGGGGTCAGGTGGTCTGCGCCGATCTCAACAGCCCTGATGGAGCCGTCGTTTATTGCAAGAGCGTGGACGGAACGATCTACCCTGTCACAGAGGATGCAGAGGGCGTTTTGTTCGTTAATGACGAGCCGATCAATCTCGACGAGAACGACAATATGATCGATAGAGAAGAGGTTCTCGCAAGCCTCTCTCGCATGGTGATAGCCCCTGTTGTTGTTGATGTAAGCTCCTTTGAGCCAGCCATCGTCTATCCTTCCAACTATTCTAAAGACCATCAGTGGGAATATGTCGGCATCAATATTGCGAGCGCAACAGCCGCAGCCGAGATCGAATACCTTCCTTATCCGGTGCTTTATACCGTGAAAGAGATCACCTATGACGAAAGCGGACATATCTGCAGTAGCGAAAGCGTGCAGAGCAAACTTTTGAGAGACTCTGGTATGAGCCCACTGGTATTCGAATTCTCGGATACTGATTCAGGTGCCACAACGCCCAATGAGGGAATCGTGAATAGATACATCCTCAATGGAGACTCTTTGAGTGCATCAAAGATCAGCATCAAAGAACAATTGAGCAATGCGGAAAATAGCGGCGAATAAGAACGTCGATATGTTCAACGAATACGAACGAGGTTTGAGATGACAGGACTAGCTAAAAGAATCATTGCGATCGGGTTTGCTGTTGTGCTCGTCTTAGCGGCGCTTGCTGCTCCTGCATATGCGTATTTCACTGATACGCTTCTTGTATCGGGCAAGCAAAAGATCGAATTGGGCTACGACTCAGAGGTCACGGAGAACCTTGACGACAATGGAAATAAGACTATTTCGCTCAAGAATACCGGCAAGACCGACATCATGGTCCGTGTGATGCTCTTTGGTGCAGTCGATCGAGAAGGTGTAAGCGTTAGCGTTTCTGGGGAAGAGAATTGGAAGTGCACAGAAGGTCAAGGCTCTGACCAGCAGGTGTGGTTCTACGACAAGGTTCTTGCACCAGGAGAGACGAGCAGTCTTTTGAAGGTCGATGTAGCTGTCAGCGACACAACGAAGACGAACCCTTATCAGTTCGATATCACGGTAGTGGGTCAAACAAGCCCTGCGGCCTACGATGAAAACGGCAATCCGTATGCCTTCAACTGGAAATAAGGAGATAGCCGCATGAATCTTTCGAAGAGTAAAAAGCAACCACTGGTGCTCCTGCTCATCCTTGTGGCGGCAGTCGTTGCCGTTGCGCTTCTTATGGTGAACACAGCACAAGCAGCGCTCGACAAAAAGACAGAGACCTATAGCGCCGAGGTGACGCTTACGAGCTTGAACGTTGGGCTCACCGAAGGTAATGCTCAAACGAATGGCGCAAGCGAACCTCGTGCTAATGGAGAGACCATTCTTGAGGGCATGATCCCAAGTGACGAGAGCCTTTCTTTTGGCAAGTACTATGAAGAAAAGCTTGACGCAGTGAATACAGGCGATCAGGCAGAATATGTTCGCGTTGTTATCAAGAAGTATTGGTGTGACGACAACGATGCGAAGCGCACTGATCTTTCTCCTGACTTGATCATGCTCGATCTTGCAGATAAGGGTTGGGTGATCGACCAAAGTGCTTCGACTGAAGAGCAGATCGTGCTCTATAGCATCGATCCAGTGAAGGTAGGAAGCTCGCTCACTTTCCTTGAGCGTATTGCTATCAGCCCCGATATTCTTGCAGAAAACGAGCAGACCATACTGCCTAAAGAGAAGTTCGAGATCCAGAGCAATACAACCTATTCGATCACCTCGTATGCTTATGACGATTGTTGGTTTGGTCTGAGCGTTGAGGTCGATTCTGTCCAGACGCACAACGCAACAAAAGCGATCAAGAGCGCATGGGGCGTTGATGCTGCTGATCTGGGTATTAAGGCGGTGGAATAATGCAGAGCGTAAAGTCGTTCCTGAAAGCGTTCTCGTTCTTTGTCGCAAGCACAGCGCTCGCTCTTGTTTGTGCAGGATTGAGCGGTACGAATGCCTATGCGATCTCGGAAGATTACGAATGGGACGTTACCTACACTGCGGATAAGCAGATGACGTCTACCTATAGCAAGGAAGCGGTCAACAACGCGCTTGCGAACATGCAGCCAGGGGATAGCTTCACACTGCATGCTGTCCTTCACAATCAGAGCGACCAAGCTACGGATTGGTACATGACCAGCAAAGCGATCAGAACACTTGAAGAAACTCAAGCTGCTGCAGAAAAAGCCGGTGGCGCTTATTCATACCGACTCCTTTTTGATGGGCAAGAGATCTACAGCTCGGATAAGGTTGGTGGCGATGGAAGCGAACTGGGCTTCAAAGAGATCGCGAACGCAACGGGTGATTGGTTCTTATTAGGTAATATCGCAAGCAACCAGAAAGGCGAAGTCGAGATCGAGATGACACTCGACGGCGAAACGCAGGGCAATGCGTATCGAAATACCAATGGCGAGCTCGAGGTTGCTTTTGCTGTCGAAGACAGCTCAGGTGCCTCAGCTTTTCAAGAAGTCGATGATCAGGAAGAACCAGAAGGCAGCAATTTGCCCAAGACCAACGATATGGTCATGATCGCATTGTATTCTTTTGGAATCTTGGCCGCGCTCATCTGCCTGATCGTCTGCCTCGTGTCCATTCGTAAGCTTCGCAAAGGGTGTGATGCTCAATGACAAGCAAAGAGCTCATGAAAGGCTATCCGATGCGTGCTCGGATCTTTTCGATCGCTTCCTCGGTCGTGCTTGCGTGCATACTCGCTATCGGTGCATCGATGTTTGCATCGGGCAAATGTTATGCCGCCGAACAGCCCTATACCTATGATGTAGTGGTTTATGCAGGTAATGGCTCAGCTGATGGTGCCGAAGGTGGCTCAATCGTCTATGGGTCATATGGATATGGTTCGTCTTTTCCCCTTATCACGAATGACTATTTAGAGTCGCACTTCACTCCTGATGATTCGCGTTATTACGTGAAAGGAGTGCGCCTTGCGGGTCATGATGAACTGCTTGGTTCTCGCGATCTTGCAACGGTGACAGAAGATGTGCAGCTGGTTGTTGCCTATGGATTGAAAAAAGACCAGGTGCAGTATACAGTCAACTATGTCGATACCGATGGGAACAAGATTGCCGAGAGCAAGACCTTCTGGGGCAATGTGGGAGATATGCCGGTGATCGCTCATCAGTATATCGAGGGCTATCAGCCGATAAATGCTAAGAACATGACAGGGCAAATAAAGCCACTTCCTGATGTAACAGAGTTCACGTTCGAATATGCAGCAGTTGATCCTGCTTCAAGTACATCGAATGCATCTTCAGGATCGTCAACTGAAGCGCAGGGCGATAACGCTACTGCACAAGATAGTGCTTCTGATCAAGGCGATGCAGCCGTTGAAACAGAAGACGAAAATGCCGTGAGCGGCAGCGCGAATGAGCCAGTTGAACTGCTCAATATCGACGACGAGGAAAACCCACTTGCTGGCATCGCTCACGAGGACCAAAACGGCTTTAGTATTGCAAACATCCTTCCGTGGGTGCTCGGCGTGCTGGTGGCGGCTGCTCTTGTTGCCTTTATTGTGTTGATGGTCCTGCGTAAGAAGCAGCGAGATAACAGTGCATCAGTCTAAGCGCATCGCACGCAAGTCGATGTAAGCAATAAGTCGTCTTGTAGAGCAAAGATAACCCCCGCTTAGCTTGGGAGCGGGTTCGAAGGAAAGAGGCTGGGTCTTACGACCTGGCCTCTTTCCCTTTATGGGGTCCTGCTAGCGAGGTGTCTCTAAGATCAGCCTTCTCGGCATCGGGATGCAAGATAGAGCCCTGAACGTGCTTTTTCGCGTGGTTGTTGCAGCGCTCCTGAGCACGTGAGCAAAAAATGATCGTACACGAGAGAAGTTTTCGTGATAATCGCTGTTCAAGTGGCATAAATAGTATTAAACTATTGACAAAATAGGGAAGTTTCGCGCAAGAACGTTCCCAAAGCAAAAATCGAATAGGGAAAACCCATGAAACGACTGCTTACGAACGCAACACTCAAACACACCAAGCAGGCAGCAAACAAGATCTTCGCCTGTTCCATTGCCGCGATCCTAGCCATCGCACTTTCGCTTCCAGCTGCTGGCATCCCTGCTCTTTCCTATGCGGATGAACCAGAGAATACGACCACGACCACGATCGAAAATGTTAACCCTCAAAACAGCGGTAGTGGCATCAACAACGCCGACAACAATCCTGAACATACTAGTTCTGCCTTGACCGGCGAAAGCATTGCGTCAATTTCTGAGCAAGATCCTTTTGGCGCCATGAATGATGCACAGCGCATCCTTGAGGGTGTGTATGTGCCTTCAGACGAGGATACTGCTTTTCCAGGATCAGGAATATCTGCACAGAGCGTCACCGCTGAAGAGCTTGCTTCTCATGTGGTTCCTGGATTGAATCCCGGCAATACTACGGTCAATCTATTCGATTATTCGACAGGGAAGGTTGCATCATCAGGCGCAACGGCTGGGACTGATACTTTGGGATCTACGGCAGCCTTGACTCCTTATGATAATTACACCACATGGTTAACTGGTTCAAACAATATCAATACAGGTCGTCTCCTCACGTTTGGTGACGGAATGCGCCATTTGGGTTACTGGAATCAAGGTTTGGTAGCGGGATACGGCGAGATTGCACAGCAGCATGCTGGCATGCAGAACATCGTTGAGGCCACGTTGAATGATGGGTATCCCGTCATCAATGCGAACGACCAGACCGGCTATAACGTCAATACCGAGTTTTATAGCACCGCATCACGTAGCTCGACCTGGAGCCCGAATGAGATGATCTACGGTAATGCAGGTCCGCTCTATAGCCGCAGCCTTGCGAATACGGTTGGCAATGGAAGGTTCGATCCGGTGCTCGGTTGGAATATCGGTCGCGCAGTTCAAGCCCAGGCTGAAGCGGCGGCGAATGGAAGCTCATTCGATTTCAGCGTGTTTCCGCAAACAGAATCTGAGGCAAGTAGTCTCTATAAGGGCGCCTTTGCAGGAACGGCTTATGGCGTAGATTGGGCGACTGGTTCCGACCTTTCAACTGACACTCGTTCGCTTCAATACCTCTTCGATCCTGATACCACAGTAGCGGGCAAAGAATCATATGAAAACGTCACTGGCCTATTTCAGATTGATGACCAAGGCTATTACTATTACAACATGCGTAAGAACTTTGCGGAGTTCGTCGATGATCCTCAAGGGGATAGCTCGGGACATTTCACACTCTATGATGCACCAGCAGGACTTCGTACTGATGGCGACGAGAATTCAGTAGGGGGTTTCTTCCCGTTCAACTCGGCCGAGCATGCTTTCAAGCTGGGAGCAGATGGTCAGCTGGTAAACAATCTGCGTGCAGACAACAATAACAATCCTGCCGGAACGGGCGGCATGCGCCCTGACATTGTCAATGAAGAAGCAGTGAATCATCATCTGGGTCTGACCATGGAAACTTCTTTCCGCCAGCCGATTGATGGCAAGGTTGGTTCGAATGATATGACCTTCGAGTTTATCGGGGATGACGATCTGTGGATCTTTGTTGATGACGTACTTGTGCTTGACCTGGGCGGCATTCATTCGGAGCTTTACGGTACGATCAACTTCGCAACGGGCGAGATCGATCTGGGTACTGCTTATACGGTTGATGCGGAAGGCAACAGTATCAAATCGGATCCTGTTCAAAGCACTACCATCAAGGAGATGTTTGAGGCAGCCGGTAAGGCCGATGATGTGCGTTGGAATGGCGATACCTTCGCATCGAGCACTTCGCATACGCTCAAGATGTTCTATATGGAGCGTGGTAATTATGATTCGTCGCTAGCGCTCAGGTTCAATCTCCAGCCAGCGCTCTATCAGCAGGTCAAGAAGGTCGATCAGAACGGCAATCCGCTCGCTGGTGCCGAGTTCGATCTCTACGCAGTTAGTGTTCCTGAAGGCACGAATGCAGAAAACGCTGCTGACGTTACGCTCGATCAGGTTTCGACCATCGGTGAGCCGCTCGCGCATGTTGTGACCGATGAGAAGGGCGAGGCGAAGTTCACCAGTGGCGAGACTTCGAAAGATGGCGAAGAGGAACCCTTTAATTTCTCTGACCGCTACGACGGGGGAAGCGAGGGTCTGCTCTATATCTTGCGCGAGACAAAGGCTCCTTCTGGATATAAGGCTGTGCCTACTGACTTGCTCATTCGCTTCAACCCCCAAAACACGATGCTCATCGTCAATAACCGCTATCAATCAGGTGCATATGCGAGCTTCAACAGCTATGTTACGGGCAATACTGGATCGATCTACTATGGTCAGATCGGTGAAGACGGCGGCCAGGTGACCAAGATCCCCGATGACGAACTCGTCGGAGTTGACTCTGCGCATGTTCCTGTCGATGTGCAGCAATATGGCCTGGTGGTCGCTGTTCCGATGATCAAACAGGCAAGCTATAACAGCAATCGCGCGTGGTTCCCGCTCTATGGCGATAATCTTGCTGGCTTTCAAACTGTGCATGTGGGTGATCTGAATGCTGATTACGAGCAATATCGTAGAGATACGCGTGTCGCTACGCTCACTGCTGCGCTCATGCAATCAGCTGAACACTATCGCTCTGAGGAGCATCTCGACAATAACAATACGCCAGCTTGGCATCTGGATTGGAATAGCGTAAACGGTCGTCTTGAGGGCACGCTTCAAAATCTTCCAGGACGCGCTGATCGCTACATCCTTACCAATCCCGATGGTGACATGAGGATGTTCTACGCGATCATCACACCGACGGCACTTGCAAATGCTCTGGGTGTTTCTGAAGCTAATGTGCAAGCAATGAGCTCAGAAGAGCGCTACGCGGCACTTGGCAAGGTCGCAATGGCGGCGGTCGATGCAGATAATGGGGAGCCGGGTGAAAACATCAGCGCGCTTGCGAATAAGATGAATCCCGATCCTGAGATGTTCCAAGATCGTGGTTATAGCGCACTCGACATTTCCGAGTTCATCCGTAACTTCAGAACGGTGCTCTATATTCCTAATGAGCAGCGTCAGCTTCGCGTGACGAAGATCGACCAGAATGGCATTGCTCGCAATGGTGCTGAATTTGCGCTCTATACCTCTGAATCCGATGCGCAAAACGACACGAATCGTGCGGCATCAGGTCGTACGGCAACCATTGAGGGAAATGATGGCATGCTCATCTTCGAGCCGCGTCAAAGTCATGAGGCGGACGAGCAAGGATATGCAGATATTGCGTGGCCGAATGTTTCGTACGAGTCAGGTGCAGCTACCTATTATTTGAAGGAAACACAAGCTCCTGATGGGTGTGACATCAACGACACTATCATTCCGGTTAAGGTAGGCGTGTATTCTATCTATGCCGATGCAGGCACAAGCGATGATGGTGTAAGTGTTTCGGCTGGGGTAGGTAAGCTCACGCAGACGATGGTTCAGTATGCCTCTGAAGGCGATGTGAACATCACGTTGCGCGATATCACCTCATTTGCTCAGTCGCAGCCTTCAGGTAGTTTTGGTCTGCAAGACTGGAAAGATGTTTACCTCGACGACACGGGCTCTGCTGAGATTCCACGCTCAATGAACCTTCATTATGGCCAGAATGCGGTCGTCGATTACGGCCTTTCCGATGCAGATGGTGGCAAGAACATTCAACCGTTCTTCGTGACGGATACGGGTTATTTGCGCACGCGTGTTCAGCAGAATCTTCATGCTCATGACGATCCAAATGACCCTGAGCACTCTGAGGCAAATGCCGATGATCTGGGTGATATGGATATCACGAGCTTATTCAGCCTGATCAATACTGTTATCGTGAGCGATTACAACAACGAAGCACCTGCTGCGGGCAGTGTGTCGATCAGTAAAACCGTTGAAGGTCAGACGCTTTCGGACGATCAGTACATGCGGCTGTTCCATTTCAAACTCACCATCTTCGATCGCGAGGGTAACGAACTTCCTGATACTGAGAAGTTCTACTTCTATGGACGAGATCGCACAGGATATATCGCGAGCGGAGAAGAGATCGTTCTGCATCATGACGAAGATCTGGTCGTGATGGGTATTCCTGAGGGGTATACCTATCGCGTGAGTGAAACTGATGCGAACCAAGATGGCCTTTTCGTCTCGCCGACAAGTGGTATGATCGAAGGCAAGGTGGAAAAAGATGCGGTGCATCAGGCTGCTTTCGTGAATTCGCAAGATAAGCCCAGCGACCCTGAGGATCCTAACGATCCCGATGACCCGAATGATCCTGATGGTCCAGGTGGTCCGGGCGCTTCAGGTGAAGACGGAGGCGGGGATGGAGAAGGTTCGTTGCTCGAACGGCTTGGCGACAACATCCCGTATATCTTTGTTGTGATCTGCATTCTTGCGGGTACAGGAGCGCTTATCGCCCAGCGATATGCTCGTGCTCAGGCCGCTCGAGTGGGTGGCAGGCACGCACGATAAAAGTACGTTAAAGGCACAATAAGGCAACTAAAGGCATCTAAGGCGCCTTTAGTTGCCTATGCCTTATGAAGCCTGATGCAAGATCGAAGTGTCGTATAGAAGCTGGTGCGAGATCGAAGTGCCGCACGAAACCTGATGTGAGATCGGGGTGTCGTAATGAAGCCTGATGCGAGATCATGTAAATAATCATACAATTCGGGCCACTATCAGCGGATGCTACTTGTCGTGCTCCGTCCGCACACAGTGCGCGGCGCGGATCCGGTCGTATTCTGCTCGCACCTTGTTGTGCCCTGCTCGCGTTATCTCAACACTCGTTTTTGTATCCTGTTTAAGCTTTGCTTGCCTCTCCTTTTCCGTCTCCTTTTCTGCCTCCTTTCTGTTCGTCATCTGTTCGTCTTTTACTTGGTTTCGCCTGTCATTTGCTCGCCTTTCGCTTGCTTTTCACTTTTCTTTCGCCTGAATCGTCGACTTTTGCAGTCTTTTCTGCAAAAAATGTTTGAAAAACACGTTCATATGCACGCTTTTTGCTTCAAGTTGCTTGAAATGTGTATATAACCGTAATTCTGAAGCAGAATTGGGAGCAAATAGCTGTTTTTCGGCCGCACGGAGTTCGAAATGTGTATATAAGCGCAAATCTCAAGCAAAAAATGAGGTTTTGACTGCAAAAGCACCGCCCACCCCTTGAAATGATACGAAATTTTATTCGGTAACACTTTTTCAGGCGTGTGCCTCACATAAGGTATTACAATTTTATTATTCGTAATACTTACAGCGAGGGAGAATGCCGTGCATGAGTGCGAACTTGTGGATCGTGGAGTTGTAGAGTACGAACTTCTAGATTACGGAGTTGTAGAGGGCGATTCCGTAGGATGCAACCTTACAGCGCATGACCAGGCAAAAGGCGATCTTACAGAGCGCGTGTTTGCAAAGAGCGCAACAACAAGGACGCTCGAAGACGCGATCGTCAACTATTGGGATGAGCGCTCATCCACCTATTCGAATGGCATTTGGGATGAACTTAACGATGCGCATTACCAGGCTTGGTGCGATGTTCTGATCGAGAAGCTTGGATCACACGCACGCATGAATGCGATCAAGACCGCAGGCGATTGTCCGCTTGCAGGGGCTCTCTTGCCCATGAACGATCCTTTGTCGTCAGGCAATCTTTCGTTCCTAGCTGATCGTCCGCTCGCTGGACTAAAAGTGCTCGATCTTGGTTGCGGCCCGGGCTTCTTCGAAATTCTTTTATCCCAGCTGGGTTGTCATGTCCATGCGGTCGATTGCGCTACGCAAATGCTCGAGCGCGCATGTGAGAACGTCTCGCAAGCTGGCAGGCCTGATCTTGTTGAATTCTTCTGTGGCGACATCGGGAAGCTCCCCTTCGTCTCTGATGTATACGATGTGGTCATCTCCAGAAACGTCACCTGGCTCATGCGCGATCCTGTCGCTACCTATGCCGAATGGCAGCGTGTCTTGAAGCCAGGCGGCAAGCTACTCGTGTTCGATGCGAACTGGTACACCTACCTAGCAGATGAAGCGCTCGATCGTGAACGTCTCTGCGATCAGCTCGACCCTTCGATTTTAAACTGGGGCGATCGATCCTTCGCGAGCACCGCACAAGAGCGTCGCTGCGAAGCGATCGCCCGCGAGCTTCCGCATACATATCATCAGCGACCTTCATGGGATGAAGCAGTGCTCAAAACGCTTGGTTTTACGAAGATCGTAGCTGACGAGTTGATATATCGTCGCGTATGGAACGAAGGTGAGCAGGCGTTTTATGCAACATCTCCGCTCTTTGCTATCGAGGCCACGAAAGCTTGCGGGGAAACGGCCGATGTTGGCGCTCGTTTGAGCGAACGTGCGCTGTAAGTCATGCCAAGGCGACCGAAACCATAGATCCCGCAATGCGTAAGGCAGACGAACATCCCGCAATGCAAAAGGCGAAGCGAACATATTCGACAACTCAAAACACGCATACATCCAGCCGTTCGTTCGTGGATTCGCATACGGGTGAAGCGCCCTGTTTGTTGTCAAGTTCGCCCACGGGTCCTTCTGTTGGTTCGCGTCTGAGCTCGTTCATGCGTAGGGCTTCGCGCTCGCTCGTAGGTTCGCTTATGGTCATCGTCTTGGTGAGCATCATCGCCTTTGCGCTTTCGTATTTTTCGCCCACTGATGCTGCTATCCGCTCGTTTACGAGCGTCGGGATCGTCCCGAGCGCTGAGCAACTTGCCGCAAAGCGCGCAGAACTCGGTCTCGATCAGCCTTTTATGACGCAGTATCTCACCTGGGTGAGTGGCATCTTCCAGGGAGATCTCGGTACATCGTTTCGCACTGGCGCTCCGGTTGCAAAGATGCTCTTCGCTGCGATTCCCTATACGCTTGCGCTTTCGATCACTTCGATCTTGCTCACGCTCGCACTCGCGATTCCTATCGGGCTTATCTGTGCGCAACGACGTGGAGGCATCTTCGACACTATCATGCGATTCGTCACCTATTTCTTCAACTCGATGCCCTCGTTCTTCGTTGCGCTGCTTTTGCTTTACGTGCTCTCGGTACGCTTGCATCTCTTTGGCGTCATGGCAACGCGCGACTTTGCAGGTATTCTCATGCCAACACTTGCGATGGCGTTGCCACTTTCGGCGTGGTTTGCTCGTCAAGTGCGCGGATATGCGATCGAGCAACTCGGAAGCAGATACGTGGAAGGGCTGCGTGCACGAGGAGTTTCTGAGGCGCGCATCCTTTGGGTGCATGTGCTGCGCAATCTGAGCATCCCTTTGTTGACGTTGGTGGGTGTGTCGTTTGGTATGCTGCTTGGCGGTTCAGCCATTGTTGAGAGCATCTTCAACTGGCCAGGAGTGGGACTTGCAGCTATCGAGGCGGTAGGGCATCGTGACTATCCGCTCATCGGTGCCTATGCGCTCGTGATGGCGATCATCTACTTGCTCATCAACGCGCTCGTTGACAGCTCCTATCGCTTCGTCGATCCCCGCACGGCGAAACGCACACGTAGACGCGCACGCGGCTATGCAAACGCAGCTTCTACGCAGACGCCCACGCCAGTACGAAAGCGCGAGAGTCGAGGTGAAGGCGATGCGTAAAGGTCGTGCTCGCAGGCATTTCTTCATCGTGCTCTCACTCGCGATAGCGCTCATCGTTGGCCTTGCTCTTTCGTCATTGTTGCTGCCCTTCGATCCAAACGCGACCGATCTCGCACGCTCACTCAGGTCGCCCGGTGAAGCGGGTTTCCTGTTTGGCAGCGATACGCTTGGTCGCGACGTTTTGGCGCGCACGCTCGCAGGTGGAAGTGAGTCGGTCGCCCTCGGGCTAGCGGTCGTTGCAGTAGTGCTCGCACTCGGCACGCTGGTCGGACTAGCTGCAGGCTTTTTTGGCGGTACGGTCGACTTCGTGCTTTCAAAGCTCATCACTGCATTCCAAGCGTTCCCTAGTTTTGTTCTGGCAGTCGCTATTGCAGGGATCCTTGGACAGGGAATGCTCAATATGATCATCGCTATCTCGGCGGTCTATTGGACGCAGTATGCACGATTGGTCAGGGGTATTGTGCTCTCTTTCAAGACCTCTGAATGCGTTTGCGCAGCACGGGTCTGCGGAGCAAAAGCTGGTGCGATCATCCGAAAATATCTTTTGCCTCAGACACTTGGGCCGATCGCGGTGCTCAGCGCGGTTTCAATGAGCGATATCATCCTGACCATGGCGGGCCTTTCGTTCATCGGTCTGGGACCTGCGCGCCCAACAAATGAATGGGGCGCGATGATGGCAGAAGCACAACCAACCTTTCAATATGCGATCTGGTGCATGCTCGTACCAATGGCCGCACTCTTCGTGACCGTGGTCATCTTCAACCTTTTAGGAGACACCTTGCGCGATGCGCTCGACGTACGCACGCATGATTTCGAAAGAACCTCGCCCATCAGGCGCTTATTCAGCTTTGGTGGGCAAGGACGAGGAGTTGTCGAGCGGTTCAACAGAAAGCGATCGCGAGAAAGAAAACAGGAAGCAGGATGAGCAGAAAAGCCGTAGATCCAAAAGAAAACAGAGGAAGGAAACAGGGGAGAAGAGAAAAGATGAACCTGAAAGGAAAGAGGACGAGAAGAGAGAACGTGAACCTGAAGGGAAGTAGAATGAGAAGACCGAACCAAGGATGGACTTACACGAAGGCAGTCACTCCGATCAAGGCGCTGCTCGCGATGCTCATCGCTTCGACGTTTGCGCTCTGCGCGCTTTGCGCAAGTGGCTGTACGCCTGCGGAATCTGACGCTACTAAAGAACTGAAAGCAGGATCGACAACCTATTTCTACGCCGAGAGCATGGACCCGGCCTCCGATTGGAATAGCTGGTATCTTTCGTATTACGGCATCGTCGAGAATTTATTCCGTGTGAGTGATGACCTCACGCCTGAACCGTGGCTTGCTGAGTCTGCTACCAGTCCTGATGGCAAGACGTGGACCGTGAAGATCAAAGATGGCATCACATTCTCCAATGGTGAGGCACTCGATGCAGCAGCAGTGAAGGCTGCATGGGAGCGCACCTATGCGCAGAACAGCCGTGGCGCTGAAACACTTGCGATCGAGAGCATCTCCGCTGAAGGTCAAACACTTACGGTAGTCACCGAACAGCCTGTCGCCAATTTCGAGAATGCACTTTGCGATCCGCTTCTGTGCGTCTATTACGTGGGCGATGATGTGGACTACGCGAGTGATACTCCTGCAACTGGCCCTTACAAGAAGGTCGATTTCGTCGCAGAAGACCATATCACCATGGAACCCAACACAACATATTGGGATGGCACACCAAAGCTCGATCGTGTCACGTTGACTTCGTTCACCGACGATAATACGCTCACGATGGCAATGCAAAATGGCGAGATCGATGCGATCGCGATGCCCTCAGCCTCAGCTCGGGCGACGCTTGTCGGCGATGAGTATCAGACCTTTACCCGCACGACTTCGCGCGCTGATTTCATCCGCATGAACATGACTCATCCCCTCATTCAAAACGAAGCGATCCGCACTGCTGTTGCGCTGTGCATCGATCGTCAGAATTATGCAGACGTGATCTGCCAAGACTCTGCAGTGCCGAGCTGGGGAGTCTACAGCGAAACGCTGCCATTCGGCGGCACGCAGGACCTGAATATCTTGGTGAGCGAATTCAGTGTCGATGAGGCAAAACATGTGCTTGATGAAGCAGGAATCGTGGATAGTGATGGCGATGGCGTGCGCGAGCTTGATGGCTCTGCGGTTGTGCTCGACCTCTACACGTGCACTAATTATGAGCGTTTTGTCCAAGAGGCTGACGACCTGCGCTCGAAGCTCGCTGAGGCGGGCATCACGCTCAATATCGTTCCGACCGACTATTTCCTGGAAGATGCTGAGACCTTTGCAGCCGATGATCCTGATATGTGCTTCGATTCTTGCGCGATGGCGCCTACTGGTAATCAGGCATACTTTGCCAATATCCAGTTCGCTACGAATGGATCGAGCAATTTCGGAAAGTATTCTAACGCGGAAGTTGATGCGCTGCTTGCAACACTGAATGAGACGCTCGATCAAACGAAGCGCGATCAGTTGGCACGCCAGATCGCTCAGCAGGTGCTCAATGACACCCCGTTCATTTTCTTTGCGAATCCCGATGCGTGTGTGATCGCGCGTCAAGGAGTGACAGGGCTTGATGCGGCTCCATCGGAATACTACTTCGTCACGGTCGACGCGGATATCGAGTAGTGTTGAGTAGGTGAATCCGCGAGCAGAGTGCTTGGGGTTTATGAAGAAGCGATGAGCGATGGGGAGGACGCGAGAGATAAGGAAAACATGTCAACTGCGCAGAACATACTTACTGTGTGCGATCTGACCGTTTTGTATCAAAGTATCCCTGCCGTGCAGGGAGTTTCGCTTGAGGTGGGCTCCGGCGAGATCGTAGGGATCGTAGGCGAGAGCGGCTCAGGCAAGAGTACGCTTTTGCGCGCGGTTGCTCATTTGCTCGCGCCTACCGCGCACATCGAGAAGGGCTCGATCGCATTTGCCGAGCAAGACATCACTCACGTGCGTGCGCGCAAGATGCGCAGCTTACGAGGCGCTTCGATTTCGTACCTTTTTCAGAACGCCGAGCGCTCCTTCGATCCGCTCTTTACGATTGGCGCTCAGTTCGATGAAGTGATGCGCGCCCACACACGATCTGGCCGCTTGGATCGTGCAGCACTGCGCACTCATCAGCACTCGGCGCTTTGCCGCATGGGATTTAGAGATCCTGAACGCGTGCTAGTATCGTATCCTTTTGAGCTTTCAGGGGGAATGTGTCAGCGGGTGGCTCTTGCTTTCGCACTTGCGGGATCCCCGCAGCTTCTGCTGGCTGACGAGCCGACCAGCTCGCTCGATAGAGATGCGCAAGCACGCGTGATTGACCTTCTTCGTACGTTGAATACTCAGGAGAACCTTGCGATCTTGGTGGTGAGCCATGATATCGATCTGCTCGCACGATTTGCGCATCGTATCATCGTCATGCATGAGGGGCGCATCGTAGAGGCGGGGACGAGTGCACAGATCATGAACGACCCGCAAGACCCTTATACCCAAGCACTCATCGAAGCGATACCGCGGGTGTGTGGCGAGATGCACATCGAGCAGCTAGGAGGTAGTCATGCTTCTTGAGGTCGAAGGCATCACGAAGTGCTTTCCTGGTGTGCAAGCGCCTGTGCTCGATCGGGTTTCATTTGCGCTTGATGAAGGAGAGCGCGTTGGCATCATCGGCCCGAGCGGCAGCGGTAAGTCGACGCTTGCACGCATCATCGCGCGTCTTGAGACGGCAGATGCTGGCAGTGTTGTATTCAACGGCGCGACCCTGCGATTCGGCCGTGAAGAGTCGGAGAGCGCGTCTTCGAGCATAGTCTCCTCGCGCTTGTCTCAAGCTCATCGCAGGCCACCTCGATCGCGTCGACCTTCACGACGCGATCGGGAGCACATTCATACCGCCTGGCTCGATATGCAGATGGTCTTTCAGAATCCAGAAGCATCGTTTTCCGACCATTTTTCTATCGGCAGAGCTATTTGGGAAGGGGCAGCGTATCACCCCGCATTCGCGCAGCTGAGCAAAGATGAACGTGAGGAGAAAGTTGCACGCACGCTCGAGATCGTGGGATTGGATCGAGCGTTTGCAACCAAGCATGTTTTCGAGCTTTCAGGAGGCGAGGCGCAGCGTGCCTCTATTGCCCGTGCGATCATTGGCGATCCAAAGCTGATCATCTGTGATGAAGCTACGAGCTCACTTGATGTGACCGTTCAAGCACGCATCGTGGATCTACTCAAGCATCTCTATAGCGATCATGGGATGGCGATCCTCTTTATCAGCCACGATCTGGCATTGGTGCAAGGTTTTTGCGATCGCATCTACTCACTTTGAGCTTCCCTTGCTGCGTTTGCGCTCGTGCATGTTTTAGCTGCAGCTTGCGAATCGGATGCGCTTGCACATCAAAGCTTCTCAGGGAGGTATCTGCTCGGGTAGACGATAAAACCCAGCTTTCCTACGCGTGAGAGCCCCTTCATTACCAAGATCGGCAACACGTAGCAAGCAACAAGACAGACGATCGCATAGATCGCCACTCCGCTATTCGCCAAAGCTCCACTCCAGCTGATACCAAGGGCAAACAGTGCGCAGAAGCACAGCTTTGCGATGATTTGGTGCATCAACCAGATAGCCATGGTGTAGCGCGTGACGAACCCATAGAAACGCACCTGTGCGCCCTCGAGGAAAAATGCGCCCGATATGCTATAGAAGCTTGCTAGACCAAGGGCGCCAAGCAGCGCAAGCGATGCTGCCTCGGTCGTGTTAGTGCCAAAGAGCAATGCGCCGAAGGCACAGAAGCACACCACCAAGCAGAGGGCATTTCGTTTGGTGGCAAGAGTTCGCTCTTTTTTGGAAAACGAAAGCGCCATGCCGGCAATGAACCAGATCCAATTGTTCATCATATGCAGAAGATAGTAGGGAAGCGTATTTGTGATGCCGGTATCTGCAAGCACGATCGTGCACCCTTTTAGAGCAAGCGCGAGTGCGATGAGCACTCCCATGCCGCCTTTGGTGCGCGGCGTTCGCGTGATGATGAAGAAGCCCCATAACACGATGAAGTAACCCACTGGTCCGACTGGTTCGATCAATACCGCGTGTACGAATGCCTCACCCGAAAAAGGCGTAACCGCATTCACGATACCGTGCTCGATGAGCTCTGGTTCGAGAGAGACCATGCTTGCGGTAAGCAAGGTGAGGATGGCGAATGCGAAGAATGGTGTGAGCAAAGTGATGGTCTTGCGTTTCATGAACGCGCGCCAAGTGCTGAATGAATCGATGCACTCATGCCGTTGGAAGAGATAGCCTGCACCGAAGTAGAAGACCGAGAGCAAGAGCGGAATGACCCACTGTGCACCCCAAGAAGAAAACGCCTTTGCATACGATCCTAGTATGCCGAGTGCAATGAAGACGCCGAAAACATACCATGCTGCGATGAGCAGGGTCGATGTTGCTTGGGCATTGAAGACCCAGGTGTCTTTCTCTTCTGCTGACATAGATATGATACGCATTCTTCGCGGTAGATCTTCTTACCCTTCAAGTCTATGTTCTTCGCCTTGCTTGCAACAATGAGAGCGTGCGATGTAACGCGGTAAGCATTGAATCGTTGCTCAGCTGCAACCGCGTGCTCGCCTCTAAGACCGCTTGGTGTATCGAAGCTCCATGGCTGCTCTTTGCAGCGAGGGAGTATTGATAGAATGCAATATCGTTCAAGACAAAATGTAGATATGTGCTCTTGGGCTTTCCAAACGAGCATCTGGTGCACGAACAAGACTAGCGAAAGGCTCTTATGTCCACAAACGCTCTCGAACAAGAAGCATCGAACAAGAAGCCTCGTGAGCATTTTGCCTCACGTCTCGGTTTCATCCTTATCAGCGCAGGTTGCGCGATCGGACTGGGCAATGTCTGGCGCTTTCCCTACATTGCCGGTGAATATGGCGGTGCGGCATTTATCTTGCTCTATCTTGTCTTCCTCGTTATTTTGGGTCTGCCTGTCATGGTCATGGAGTTCGCGGTTGGTCGATCCAGCCAGCGCAGTTGCGCACAGGCTTTCCAGCGCCTGCAACCTTCGGGTCGATGGAATTGGTTTGGTTGGTGGTCGTATATCGGCTGCATGATCTTGATGATGTTCTATACCGTTGTGTGCGGTTGGATGCTCGCTTATACCGCGAAGATGGCAACAGGCGCATTCGTTGGGCAGGATGTACAAGGTGTCGCGAACGTCTTCGGGGCGCTTCTGGCAAGCCCAACGGAATTGATCGCATGGATGCTCGTCGTTATCGTGATTGGTTTTCTCGTGTGTAGCCTTGGTCTGCAGAAAGGCGTCGAGCGCGTTACAAAAGTGATGATGTTATGTCTGCTCGCAGTCATGGCAGCTCTAGTCGTTCGCTCTGTTACGTTGCCTGGCGCGCTTGCAGGGCTCGAATTCTATCTGGTGCCCGATTTTGGCAAGATGTTTGATGGAGGCATCGGGCACTTCGGCGAAGTGGTGTATGCGGCTATGGGCCAAGCGTTCTTCACGCTCTCTCTTGGTATTGGCGCGATGGAGATCTTTGGTAGTCGCATCGGTAATGAGCGCGCGCTCACGGGTGAGGCACTGCGCATTTGCGGGCTCGATACTGCCGTTGCTATCGTTGCGGGCCTTATCATCTTCCCAGCATGTTTTGCGTTCGCAGTCGCCCCTGATCAGGGACCAGCGCTCGTGTTTGTTACGCTGCCCAACGTCTTTGAGCAGATGCCTCTTGGTCAGGTGTGGGGTACGCTCTTCTTCGTATTCATGAGCTTTGCTGCGCTCTCTACTATCATCGCAGTGTTCGAGTGCCTCATTTCTTTCACGATGGAGAAGTGGAATATTTCGCGCAGCCAAGCGATCAAGCGCACTGCACTTTTGGTGACCGTGCTCAGCCTGCCCTGCGCGCTGGGATTCAGCGTGTGGTCAGGCATTGCGATCCCGGGTATTGGCGACATCCAGTCCATCGAGGATTTCATCGTGTCGAATAACTTGCTTCCTTTGGGCAGCCTACTCTACGTGATCTTCTGTGTGACGCGTGGCGGTTGGGGTTGGGATAATTTTCTCAAGGCCGCCGATACGGGTGAGGGTGTGAAGTTCCCGCGCTGGTCTCGCTATTGGCTCACCTTTGGGGTGCCGATCTTGATCGGCATCATATTCGTGATGGGCTATGTACCCAAGATCGCACTTTGGCTCGGGATTGCCTGATCGCTCTTCTTCTCGCACCGAGGGTGCTCAGAGCTTGTGCTCATGCTTAACGATCGCATAATTCCAAGAAGCGCATCTCGGCTGCTTCAAGGCGAAGCAGTGCGGTAATATGCATACGCGTTGCAGCTAGACCAAGCTTAAGTCCAACAAGCGAAGAGAACGTTTTGTCGCGCCGCCAACAGAGGCAATCTTGTTCGTTTTCTTGATCGTAGTGCCAGCGGCTGATGTCTTCTACGCCTGTTTCATCGCTTTCGTTGTTATTTTTACCACCATGTGTTCTTGGGCACATCGCTCCCGATATGGGCGCGTTGACGCCAAGCTTCACAAAATGGAGATCAGTGGGATCCGGGGTGCTCGACCTGACGAGAACATCTTCATTCTCAAAGCGAAGAACGATCGGCGTCGAGCCCATCCATCGCCCTTCATCACAATTCCAAACGCGAAGGACATCGGCAAGGTAGTCTTCTTGTTGCTTCTTACTCTTCTCATTCATCTTCACCTAGCAATCTTCGTTTCGATCTGTATCTTGCCCTCTAGCCTACCTTCGAGCAAAGATGATGCATGTACCATTGATCGGACATATGATCTTGTTATAGAGCGTAGGATCGAAGAAGGCGATCGTGCGCTTCGTTCTGTCCTATAATCGGGGCAAGATAAGACATCGACAGGTATGAATGCGTGATCGCTCGTAGGAAGGAAGAGGCGAGGGTGTATGGCCAATAACCCAAAAGCAAAGCTCAAGATGCTCTATGTGATGCGAATCTTGCAAGAGGAGACGGATGCCGAACATGGTCTATCTTTGCGCGAGATCATCGAGCGACTCGAGGCCTACGACATTCAAGCCGAGCGCAAAGGACTCTATCGCGATATCGAGACCTTGCGCGAGTTTGGTATCGACATCAAGACCTATCAGCGCAATCCGGTCGAATATGCGATCGATCATCGTGATTTTTCCCTATCGGAATTGATGCTCTTGGTCGATGCGGTGGAATCATGCAAGTTCTTGACCTCAAGGCAGTCGCGTCAGCTCATTACCAATCTGAAGCTTCTTGCAAGCGATGCTCAACGTGCCTTGCTCGACCGACATATTCATGTCTCGGGACGTATCGTCTCGAAGAACGAGAGCGTATTTGGCAACATCGACCTACTTCATGAAGCCTTGCGCAAACGGGTGAAGGTTGCGTTCAAATACTATAGATATGACATCGACGGCACCAGGGTGGCAACCCGCAGTGGAGCAAAGCATCTCGTCACGCCTGTAGGCATCGCATTTTCTGAGGGGTATTACTATCTGAGTGCCTGGAGTGATGATCATGATGCGATGAGCGAGTTTCGCATCGACCGTATGGGAGGGCTTACGCTTTCATCGGAGCCTGCAGTGAAGAACGATTCGATCCTGCATCATACCTACGAAGGCAATGAATACGAGATGTTCGGTCGCTTTGGTGGAGAGCCGGTGACCGTCACGTTTTTAGTCGATGCTGCAAAGATCGAGATCATCATGGATCGTTTTGGTACCTCGCTCGAGATCTACCCGCACGATGCTGATCATGCCAAAGCTGTTGTCAAAGTCTGCAAGTCAGAGCAATTCTTTGGTTGGGTTGCAGGGCTTGGCGGCACCGTGCGTATTGCAGCACCAAAAGAACTGAAACGTGAATACGAAGATTATCTTCGTAGTTTGATCGAGCAATGAGCGATATGGGTAACTGCTTGTTGACGCTTTGATACACAGATGTTTGCAATATCGCGCTCACTCAAGACAAAAAGAAGGCTCTTGCTACCATCTTCTTGAGGTTTACGATGTGCAGTGTGCAGGTGATCGGCCTCATGAGGAATGTCCCCGTAACGAGGTGAGGGAAGCAACATGGCATCCAAGGAGACGCAAGGTATCAAACGCGGGCCAGTTGTCTTATTGACGACGCTCATCGTTATCGCAACGTTGGTATGTTCGTTTGCTCTTTCTGGCATCAAGCCAGCAGCTGCAGAAAATGACAGCATGACCGGAAAGGCAACGACCGAGCAGATTCAAGACAGCGCAGCGCTTCAGGTTGCCCAAGAAGCAGAAGAGGTTGTCGCCGAAGGCGCCGAAGAGGCTGAAAGCGATGCTGTGGCAGATGAAGCGACTTCTGCAGATAACTGCAAGGTGACGATCAAGTACTACGAGGTGGTCATGTACGATGACCCTGATGTTGAGGTCGATAGCACAGGACGTCGTTTGCTCGGCACACGCGAGATCGACAATCTCCGCGAGGGCGATACGTTGAATGCGTGGAATTACGTAGTGAATCTTCCTGGTCACTTCTTCTTTGACGGGTGGCCTCAAGAGCTTGTTGTTTCGACCGATCCATCACAGAACGTTATCGAGCTCATGTATGTGAAGTTGTGGAATGCTGAATATACGGTCAACTATTATGTGATGACCGGCGCCGATCTTACGGCAGATAATTGGCATGATGCACTTGCACCGGATGATGTCGAGTTTATTAAGATAGCGTCAGAGACCTTCGATAATCAGCGCTTCGATGCGCTCATCAAGGGCGATGCATATGAATACAAGATCGATGATATGTATGTGATCGATACCTATCCTGCTGAGATACATCTCGGCACCGATCCCGATAACAATGTTATCAATGTGCTCTATACCCCGACTTCTTCCAATCTTCCTGACGATCTTCCGATTCCCGATGATGTGATCCCGCCTGCAAGCGATGATACAGGTAGCGGAGATAATGGCGCCGGCGATTCGAGCAGCCCTACTACGCCAACGTTGCCTGACGACGAGACCTTCGATAAAGACGATATGATCACCACGCTTCCTGACAATGTTGGAGAGGGAAGCGATGAGTTTGACGACTTTCTTGGCAGCGATATCGATCGCGGAGAGCTCGACGTGACTGACGATATGCTCGCAAAACCAGTGAACAAAGAAGATGCGGAAACAACCATCAAAGCTTATGAGACGGGCTTGCATGAAGGCTCACTCGCACAGACAGGCGAGCAGTTCCCGCTCCTTGCGGTGATATCGGGATCGATCGCGCTGATCGCACTTATCATCCTTATTGCTTACATCGTCTTGAATAAGCGTAAGACCAATGCACAAGCGACATCGGGCTCAGAAGCCTCTTCAAAAGACTGATCGTCAAGGGAAAGGGGCTTGCTGATCAAGAAGAGCGCATGATCATACGTCTTCTCTAAGCAAGCCTGAATGCTTCTCGATCAACATGATTCTTCGAGCCCTGTGAAATCACGGGGCTCGTTTGCTTCTGCGATCACACGCGCTACGAGCTCTTCGTAACCACGAAGCGCAGCGAATGGTTTAAACTGCCGCGCACGATCTGCGTGGGGTTTGCCGAGCACGTATCGCTCAGGATGCACAGAACCTTCTCCTTGGGCGAGGAAAGCTTGATAATCAGGATCAGCATTGGTGAAAAGAGCGGCATCAGGCATGGTGCCCCCCAACTTGGTGTGCCCGTTCGATGCCACGCGCTTTCTCTTTGTAAGAAGTTCCTCGCATCACAGCATCTTTTCCAAATTTATGTTTGATCTCGAGCAGCGCATCCTGTCTTGCGCGTTCTTCCTCTTCTGCGGCAATGTCGGAGAAGAGGTCGTAGGTGGTATGTTCTTCGGTTTCCAAATGACCGAATGCAATGTTGATTCGATGGATCACGCGATCGCGATCGACCTTTGCGCAATAAAGATCGTCAACAAGGGCGTTGAGTTTTGTGAAGGAATTGGTGAAGAAGCCAAGCTTTCTGCTCACACTCACATGATCGTTCGACCGCGAACGTTCCCGATCTGCATCTTGGCGCATATCTTTTGTTCGCTTGTATCCTACATGAAGATGAATATGGCTGGTCACAAGCCTTTTATCGACAAGATCAAGCACGGTCTCATCCACCATTTCGCGAAGGATCATGCGTCCTTCTTCGAAGGAATAATCGCACGGGAGCACCTGGCCATTGCCAAACGAAGTGCTCTCAGGCTCGTATGCTTTGATCTCGGCGATGGTGCATGGTTCAAGCCCCCAGGCATGATCGATGAGGAATTCTGCATTCACTCCGAATTCCTTGTACAGCAGATCAACATCTGCATGTGCGATTCCATAAAGGTCGCGAATACCAAAACGCTCGAGTCGCGATGCGATACCGCGCCCGATCTGCCATATATCGGTGATAGGACGATGATGCCAGATGATCTGACGAAAGCTCGCTTCGTCGAGTACGCCGATATTGTCTTTATCGTGCTTTGCTGTGACATCGAGCGCGACCTTTGCGAGGAAGAGATTGGGTCCGATGCCGGCGGTGGCGGTTATCTTCGTTTCGGCATAGACCGCCTTGCGAAGCATATCGACCAATTCCTTTGCGCTCATCTTATAAAGTGCGCAATAGGGAGTGAGATCGATGAAGCACTCATCAATGGAATAGACATGCAAGTCTGCTGCGCTGATATAGCGCAAATAGACGGCAACGATCTGCGCAGAGACTTCCATATAACGTCGCATACGAGGCTTTGCCTTCGTGAATGCGATGTTGCGAGGAATTTCGAACACACGGCAGCGTCCCGGAACGCCGAGTGCCTTTAGGGCAGGCGAAACAGCCAGACAGATCGTCTTCTCGGTACGTTCTGGGTCTGCTACCACAAGGTGTGCTTCATAAGGATCGAGGCCGCGATCGACGCATTCCACGCTGGCATAGAAACTCTTCAAGTCGATGCAACAGTATGTCTTGCGTGAGGTATCGAGCATGTCTACATTATAGCACGATATGCGAACATATGTTCCCTTTTGCTGAAGCGGAGAAACTTGTGAGTCTTTCTACATGAGCGAATCATCGCGAATCGCACGGGCGATATCCATCTTGTTCAGACGCCATGCTCCCAAAGCATAGGCAGCAAGGACGCAAAAGGCAACTGCTGCAAGATAGATGAGCGCGATTCCATATGGAAAGGCCAGGGCGAAGGTCGATAGGGTCTGCTTGCCGAGAGAGGCCAGCGCGATCGTGCATACAACAACAGGGATGAGTGCGAATACAAGCGGTCGGACAACGCTTAGAAGTCCCTCAAAGAAGAGCATCTTGCAAACGCCGCGAGGTGTCATGCCGATCGAACGATAGCGGCTGAATTCACGTCTGCGTTGCTGGGTGAAACTGATAGCCTGTGCAACGATACTAGCGATGCCGATCAAGGCCAAGATCGCGCAGAATGAACCCACGATCGTAAGATAGCCATCCCATACCGCATCGGCATACGCCCTATCTTCGTCCATAGTGATGATATCGAACGTGGTGATACCGTGCTCTTTTATCAAACGTGCAAGGGCTGCCCTCTGCTCATCGAGCGGTTCATCTACCGTGCTCTGTACATAAAGGCGCGCACCTTCATCGTAGCTATCGGTTCGTACGATCCATCCTGCTTCGCCAAGCACTGCTTCAGCAGGCGCAAGGTCATCAGGTGTGCTGTCTGCGACATTGATCGCAAGATCCCATTCGATGCCAAAGCGCTCATAGTAGGTCTCTTCCACCGAGAGCTTTGAGATCGTGATAAATGAAAGGAAGAGGATGAATATGAGAAAAGAGACCCCAAAGGCTACCGAGGATGAGCGAAGCGCGCTTCGCCGTGCTTCGAAAGAGCCTTTTGCCAGCACCCATTCAGCACTCGAGTGCGGTATACGAGATTTCTTCGCTCGAGCCTTCTTGCGCTTCTTTACGGCATTAAGTTCAAGAGAAGGAGAGTTGATCGCTTGAAGTGGCGTGGTTCGTGCGAGCTTTCGCGCAGGGACGAGCGCGGATAAGAAGATGGTCAAAAGCACGATCGCTCCGATCGCGATGAGCACGAGAGGGTCGATCAGAAAAGAGCTCTCGATCCGCTCGAGCCCTTGAAGGCGCGTAGCGTAATCGATGAAGAAGTTGACAAGCAGATAACCTGCGTAGGTGCCGATCGCAATGCCGATGAGCAAAGGAGCGACGCTCGTAGCGAGCGCGTCCTTGATCAAGAGTGTCTTGAGTTGCTTGGGTGTAGCCCCTACTGTGGCAAGGATGCCAAGCTGATGTGTGCGTGCGAGCATTGAAGCATCGAATGCGCTTTTGATGATCAGCATGATGGCGATACAGGCAAAGAGCATGATCACTTCGTAGAACACTGCTGTGCCAGAGAGGGCTATCCCATCGGCTCCTTGTGCGATGCTTTGCGCTTGCGCGTCTACCCAAATATCGTAGAGGATCTCAGCGAGCGTCGTCAGGAGTGCCGAGCTGATCGCGATGATGATCGCAATACCGATGTTCGATGCGCGGTTCGCTCGTAAGAAATCGATGCCAATCTTGCGCTGATCAAGGATGCTTTGAGATCTGGTGTTTGCTGTGCCCATCATGATCACTGCCGTCCTGTATCTGCGATCACGAGCCCATCTTCGACGGTAATGATCCGATCAGCAGCAAGCGCCACTTCTTCGTCATGGGTGATGATGAGCGATGTTTGATCGAACTGCCGATTCATGATCTTGAGCAGATCGATGATCTCGCGCGAGGTGTTCTTGTCAAGATTGCCTGTAGGCTCGTCTGCTAGCAGCAGGGAAGGGCGATAGATGACCGAGCGCGCGATCGCGACTCGTTGCTGTTGACCTCCTGAGAGCTCTGAGGGCATCGCATCAAGCTTATCTGCGATACCAAGAGCTTCAACGATCTTGTTGAAGAATTCCTCATGAGCTGCCCGCTTATCCAAAAGAAGCGGCATGAGAATATTCTTTGCTACATTCACCGTTGGAATGAGATTGAAGAATTGGTAGATGAGCCCTACCTTACGTCGACGAAAAAGGGCCGATTGCGTTGCATCAAGCGTCGATAGATCGGTTCCGTCCACCAAAACGGTGCCGCTCGTTGGCGCCTCGATTCCTCCAAGAATATGCAGCAAAGTCGATTTTCCTGACCCGGATGCACCGATGATCGCAACGAATTCGCCTGATGAAAGTTCGATCGATATATCACGTAAGGCATGAGTGGCGCGCTCGCCATCTCCGTAGGTCTTTGTGACGTTTCGACATTCGAGCAAAGGCGCAGTATCCATAGAAACACTCCTTTCTTCTGTGCGTGTTGCATTCTAGGGTAGAGCGCCTAAGTGACAGCACAGTGACAGGGATGATCTTTATTGTCAAAAGCAAGGCAAAAGTGCGTCTTATCGATAGAAGCGTATGACGAAAAGAGCTCCTCCATCAGGGTTATCATCGATGCGAATGCTTCCTTTTTGCAGCTCGATGATATCGTGTGCGAAGCTAAGACCAAGTCCAGTCGATGAAGCATTGGTCTTCTCACCTTTGTAGAACCGCTCGAAAGCATGCAGTCTTTCTTGCGCTGAAAAGCCGCTTCCCTCATCGGCGATAGTGATCTCGGTGTAGAGCGAGCGCGGCGCATAGTCGATCGTAATGGTTGAGCCGCAAGGGGCGTGTTCGATGCAATTTCTCATGATGTTCGCGATCGCCTCGCTTGTCCAGTGAGCATCGACATCGATGTTCACTGGGGCTTCTGAGGTGATCTCAAGAGTAACATTGGCCGCTCTTGCAAGCTCATTCAAGCTCTCGGCGGTCATGCTCAAGATCGTAAAGACATCGCAGGTCTCGATCGAGAGCGAGAGCACGCCGGCATCGAGGCGCGCCATGAGCAAGAGGCCTTCTTGCAGCCTTGTCAGTCGGGCGATCTGTTCTTCCATTGAGGTGATGAGTTGGGACGTGCGAGGATCGTCGCTTGAAAGTTGCTGCAGAGAAAGCGAGAGCGCGGCGATAGGTGTTTTGAGTTGATGTGCGATATTCGAAAGATTTTCTGCAAATCCCTCTTTAGTCTTCGTTGCTCGCCTTTCTGCTTGGACGAGCGCATTGATCGTCTTGTTGATCTCATCTTGAAGCTTCGAGAGCTCACCTTCGTTGCGTCTACGAACGAGGCGAGATCTGCCAAGGAGTGCTTCTTCGATATCGTGTGTGAGGATCGAGATCCTTTGCTCCTGGGCTTTGTGCGCTCGTCGGTAATAGAGAGCTGCCAGCGCAAAACCACAAAGGGTGCAACATGCGCAGGCAAACAGCAAGGCTGTGATGTCCATGATGATCAAAGCCCTTCTAAGCGATAGCCGATACCACGGATGGTCTTAAGGGCAAGATCGTCACCGAGCTTTGCACGAAGGCGCTTCACCGCAACGCTGATGGCGTTATCGCTCACGCCGCCTTCCTTGTGTTCCCAAAGTTCTCGCTGAAGCTGTGTGCGCGTAACGAGCTTGCCTTTTTGCTGGCAAAAGAACTTAAGCAGGCGATATTCGAGTGCCGAAAGCTCGATGATCTGGCCATTCTTTGTAACAGTTCCGCTTGAGATATCGAGTGAGATGTTACCGCAGGCAAGAAGGGATTTGGGCGCATTGCGACGAAGGAGCGCATGGATACGCGCCATGAGCACCGTGATGTCAAAGGGTTTTGTCACATAGTCATCCGCTCCACATTCGATACCCGATACGATATCGTGGGGATCATCGCGCACGGTGAGCATGAGCACAGGAAGATCGGCGTTGTGCAAACGTAGCCACGTGCACAACGCGATACCAGTATCGTCGGGAAGATTCCAGTCGATGATGGCAAGATCGGGGTAGGCCTTTGTGAGCGCATTGCGCATCGAGAGTCCTGTAGTGAAGAGCGTCACTTCAAAGCCTGCATCTTCAAGAGCAGACATTACACGCTGTGCTATAACAGGGTCATCCTCTGCATACCAGATCGATCGGGGCATCGTGTGGTTCCTTTCGTTTCTCGTGCGTATTATAACGCCTCGAATACGCACGAGAGCAAGCTAGCGCTCAAGGCCTTCTCGATGCATCATCTGCTCTCTGCTGGATGCGCTGTGTTGCGTTTGCTGCAGGAATGCTGCCCGTTCCGCTCTTCCAGCCACATATGATGAGCAGCAGTGCTAAGCCGAACATGATGACAAGCGCAACAGACCATGATCCGCTCAGATCGACGAGCAAACCAAGGCAAGCAGGACCGAGTGCTGCTAAGAGATAGCCGAATGTTTGTGCGATGCTTGAAAGCCTCGATGCGTCATCTGGATCTTCGGTGCGCACGCCAAAGTAGAACATGCATAAGCAAAATGGTGCGCCGAGCGCAAAGCCTAATAACGTAACCGCAGCGATAGCGGCTTGGTCGGTATGCGCGAATAAGAGCGCGAAAACACCAAGCGCACAGAGTGCGCCGATCGTAGCGCCGAGCATGCGCTGGCGGCGGAGGCGCTGGGCAAGCGGTGGACAGAAGAGCGTACAAGGGATCCCGACGATGGGGAAGAGTGCAACACAGGTGGTTATGGCGTCTTGACTGATGTTTGCAGCGTTCAGGATCGAAGGTAACCATGCCACAAATCCGTAGAACAGGATCGATTGAACGCCAAAGAGCCCTGTGATCCACCAGGTGATAGGGCTTTTAACGAGGTGCTTGCTTAAGAGTTTCGTGTGTTTTGGAGTGGTGGTTTGCTTGGGGCGTTTGTCTCCTGTTGCACGGCCGAGGAAGCGTACGGCTAACCAGAGCAACGCTCCGATCGCTGCAAAAGGAGCGATTCCGGCAAGGATATTGCGCCAATCATCGAGAGAGCCCATCAAGCTTGAAGCAAGCCCCGCTGCGCCACCTGCGAACAGGCTCATGGTAGTCGTATAGAGCGCGGTCATGATGCCCACGTGTACAGGAAAACGCTCACGCACGACCGCAGGAAGCAATACGTTGCCTGCTGAGATACCGATGCCAAGAAGGATAGTGCCCCCGAAGAGCCCTATATCACTGCCATATGATCGCCATATGATACCGCACGCGATCGCAGCACAGCCGATCGCGAGAGAGCGACTGTTGCCAAAACGCTTCGATATCTCATTCATCATAAGTGCAGAAGCGGCGAATGCGAGCAAGGGAAGCGTGGTGACCAGCCCCATCGCAGCTGATGAAAGACCAAGGTCATCCTGCACCCAGAGGGTGAGCGCTCCCATTGAAGTGATGGTCGATCGTAGCGTGGCGGCAGTGAAGATGATCGCAAGAGCAACGATTGCCACTATCAGACGATGCGAGGAAGCGCGCCTGCTCGTGCGCTGTGCAAAAGTGCTCTGTTTGTCCGTCTCTTCGATCCGCATAGAGGTATTCTATCGGGTATCGCACGAAACGAGGTTCTCAAAGCAAGTTTTTTCTCCGTTATGCGCGATACTCAGCGAAGGTCGAGATCTCTGGTGTGTACTTTGCCGCGCGCTCAGCATCTAAACGGCGATTACGAAGGTAAACCGCCCAGTTGATCGTAAGGAATACGCAGTTCAAGAGATAGACTCCTACTACCCAATTGATGGTGCCGAGCGAGAACTTTGCCGCTACACCGCAGCCATAGCCAAGGCAGATCAGTGCAAGGAATTGCCAGCTGGTGCCTGCAGCAGTGCGTGCCTTATATGCTTTCCATGCATTCATCGGCCAAGAAAGCCCAAAACAAACGAGCATTCCTGCTTCGAGGATCTCTGCTAAGAACATAGAGCGTATCGCTTCCTTTCCCTATGGTTTCTGGTTCTATTTTCGCTCGTAAATAGATTCACTGCTAATATAAATAATATTGATTATCCATATCAAATAGGTATCATTTTGGTATGGATCTAAACAAGCTGAGATACTTCATGGCGGTAGCCAAAAGCGAGCATGTCACGAATGCAGCAAAAGAGCTTTCTATCGCACAACCTGCGCTTACCCGCGCGCTACATAGCTTCGAGCAAGAACTCGGTGTGCGCCTATTCGTGCGCGAGGGGCGCAATATTCGCCTGAGTCCCGAAGGGGCATACTTGCGCGATCGCTCAGCAGGGGCGCTTGAAGACCTTGAAGGGGCAGAAAACGCACTTCGTGCATTCTCTGCAGCAGAGCAAACAACGATCAGCGTTTGCATGAGATCCGCTTCTGTATTGGTGGTGGATGCGATCGCAGAATATTCGGCTTCTCATCCCGATGTGGCATTCAAGGTCACGCAGGAAGATCGCCCTGATTTCGCAGATTTGATCATCGCTTCTGAGCCATGGGAGAAATCGTCGCCTGATATGGGTTTTGTCGAGCGTATCGGTATTGCTTTGCCTTTATGCACCAGTATTGCGCAAAGCTCAGAGCACCCGATCAAACTTGCAAGTTTGCGTGATGAAAGCTTCATCCTGCTCGCAGGATCGCGAGGGCTTCGTCCGCAATGCGATCGTCTCTGTAAGGCGTGCAACTTTCAACCGCATATAGTCTTTGAAAGCGACAATCCTTCGGTTGTGCGAAAGATGGTCTGTCTTGGTATGGGCATTGGGTTCTGGCCGGAATATAGTTGGGGGCCGCTGGATGAAGGAAGCACTTGGGTTCCGCTTGCTGATGAGGCGTTTCGCCGCATCGTGCGCCTTGATATCACGCCTCGTGGCATGGAAAAGGATCAGGCGCGCACGTTCAAGCGCTTCCTTTCTGATTATCTTTCGAGCATCTTCAGTCGATCTGCGCGATGATCTCGCGTATAAATGGTTCGAGCGCTTGTGGTGCACGCGTGCCATGCTCGCCGACCTGACGTACGATCGCGCTTCCCATGATCGCTCCATCGGCAAGCGCCGCCATGTCGTGGGCTTGCTGTGCATTTGATACGCCAAAACCAATCGCGATGGGTGTATCTGTCACCGCGCGAATCTTCTCTACGATAGCGCCTAGATCGGTCGTGATAGTGCTGCGCACGCCGGTCACGCCAAGCGAGCTGACCAGATAGATGAAACCTTCTGCCTCACGGGCGATCATCGCGATGCGCTCATCGGAGGTGGGCGCGATCATCGAGATCAATGCAAGGTCATGGGCGCGACATGCCGCGGTAAATTCAGCCTTCTCTTCGAAGGGCACATCGGGAAGAATCAGTCCATCGATACCAGCTGATCGTGCGTTTTCGCAGAAACGTTCGGTTCCGTAATGGAAGACTACATTGGCATAGGTCATGATCACAAGTGGGCAATCGAGGGGTGCATGATCTGCATCTCCTGCGCGCAGGCGCTTTGCAAGAGCGAAGACATCATCAGTGGTCGTCCCTGCGCAAAGTACGCGGATGTTCGCATCTTGGATAACCGGTCCTTCGGCGGTTGGATCAGAGAAGGGAATGCCAAGTTCAATGATACTCGCACCAGCATCTGCGAACATGCGCACGAGTGCACAGGTCGTTTCCATAGTGGGATCTCCACAGGTTATGAATGGGATGAATGCCTTTTTGGAGGCGAAAGCAGCGCGAATGGATTCGTTACTCATGGATATCCTCTCCTCGGTAGCGGGCGATAGCGGCGCAGTCTTTATCGCCACGTCCTGAAAGGGTCACGACGATGATCTGATCAGGTGACATATCAGGGGCGATCTTCATGGCATGCGCGAGAGCGTGCGAGCTTTCGATCGCAGGGATGATGCCTTCGATTCGACTTAAATACTCGAATGCACAAACTGCTTCATCGTCGGTCACGGCAACGTATTCAGCGCGTCCAGTATCATGCAGCATCGCATGTTCGGGACCGATGCCTGGATAGTCGAGCCCAGCGCTGATGGAATAGACTGGTGCGATCTGCCCATATTCATCCTGACAGAAGTAGCTTTTCATGCCATGGAAGATTCCGAGCGACCCGGTTGAGATCGTTGCCGCGGTCTCCCAGGTATCGATGCCACGGCCAGCCGCCTCACAGCCGATCAGACGTACCTCGGCATCGTCGATGAAGTTATAGAACGTCCCCATCGCGTTTGAGCCACCGCCGACACAGGCCATCACCACATCGGGCAGGCGACCTTCCTTCTCAAGGCATTGCTCTTTGATCTCAGCCGAGATGACCGATTGGAAATCACGCACGATGATGGGGAAGGGATGAGGTCCCATCGTTGAACCGAGGCAGTAATGCGTATCTTCCATGCGCGAGGTCCATTCGCGCATGGTTTCACTGACTGCATCTTTGAGCGTCGCGGTACCTGAATCGACCGGGTGCACCTGAGCACCCAAGAGGCGCATCTTGTAGACATTGAGCGCTTGGCGCTCGGTGTCCTCCCTGCCCATGAACACTTCGCACTCAAGATCGAGCAGCGCTGCAGCAGTTGCAGTAGCTACTCCATGCTGACCTGCTCCCGTTTCAGCGATCAAGCGCGTTTTACCCATCTTCTTTGCGAGTAACGCTTGACCAAGCACGTTGTTGATCTTGTGTGCGCCAGTATGATTCAGATCTTCGCGTTTGAGGTAGATCTTCGCACCACCGAGTTCTTTGGTCAGGCGCTCAGCAAAATAAAGACGCGAAGGTCGTCCGGCATAGTTGTTTAAAAGCTCGGTAAGTTCAGCTTTGAACTGCGGATCGTCCTTGTAGTGATAGTACGCCTCCTCCAGTTCGTTCACGGCATTCATCAAAGTTTCGGGCACGTATTGCCCGCCATGGATGCCGAATCGTCCGTTTTCATTGGTCACGTTGGTTCCTCCTTTATGGTCTTGGGATCGATCGTTCGTAGTTGTTGTACGCGCAGCACGATGGAGTGCTTCGATGAAGCCAGCCATGGCTGCAGGGTCTTTGCGCGGGAAGGATTGCGAAGTGCGGGGTTCTTTTAGTTCGATACCGCTCGAGATATCGACGATGGCTGGCTTGCAAGCGCACAGCGCTGCATCGATATTCTCAACCGAAAGCCCACCAGCAAGCGCATAAGGGCGCTTTACGTCTGCAAGCAGCTCCCAGGCAAATGCACGCCCCTCACCTTTGCCTCCATCAAGGAGCACCATATCGGCGCTCGATCGGTTTGCTCTATCAATGTCATTTGCGCGGGTAACTTCGAAGGCTTGCCAGATCTCAAGCGCTGGAGCAAGCGCGCGCAATTGTGCAATGAAGGTCTCATCTTCGCTTCCGTGTAATTGAGCGATCTGAATGAGGCCGTCTTGAGCGAGCTTGGCGATCGTGTGCGCGTCTTCGTCAACAAACACGCCAACGACAGGGATTGGCTCATCAAGGGCAGCATGTATCTCAAGTGCGGTAGGAACATCTATTGCGCGCTTGCTTTGTTGCCAGAAGACAAGACCGAGGTAATCGGGGCGAAACACGCTTGCTGCACGCGCGTCTTCAGCGCAGGTGATACCACAGAATTTTACGGCAGGTGCACTGGCCATCATGCATACCTGCCTTCACGCGCAGCCGTGCGCATCGAAGCGATCAGCTCGGCCTTCGCCTCGCTGCGCATCAACGCTTCGCCGACGAGCGCCGCATCTGCGCCCGCTGCTGCCATCGTCGCGATATCAGCAGGGCAGGAGACTCCCGATTCTGCCACGAAGAGCACCTCTTCGGGCACCATTGTGCGCAAACTATTTGCGTTATCTAAGTCGATCGAGAAATCCTTTAGATTGCGATTGTTCACGCCGATGATGCGTGCCCCGCACGTAAGTGCACGATCTATCTCACATGCATCGTGCGCTTCGACGAGGGCAGAAAGCCCCAGCTCTTCTGCAAGCGCACTATAGGCGGCAAGCTGAGCATCATCCAGGATCGCACAGATCAACAACACTGCTGAGGCACCAAGCGCTTTTGCCTGGTAGATCATGTATTCATCGATCGTGAAGTCCTTGCGCAGAACAGGCGTGGTAAGCTCGTGGGCAATGGCGGCAAGGTAGTCGTCTGCGCCCAAGAACCAAAAAGGTTCGGTCAAGCATGAGATAGCATCCGCGCCTGCTTGTTCGTAATCGCGGGCGATTGCGAGGGGGTCGAACTTATCTGCGATCACTCCTTTAGAAGGCGAGGCCTTCTTCACTTCGCAGATCAGCCCGAACGAGGCTTTTCGCAGCGCTGCTTCGAAGGGAAAGGTGCCAAAGGTGCCTTTTGCCTTGTCTGCTGCGACTTGCTCTTCGGCAGCTGCACGCACTGCGGCGAGCGGTGCGTGTTTCTTTGCTTCATCGATGCGCTTGCATGTTCGCTTCGCTATTTCGTCAAGAATGCTCACGCTCGGTCTCCTTCTGCTTTGCCATGACTTGCACTGATGTAGGCTTCCATGGTTGCGAGCGCTGCTCCGCTGTCGATCAAATGAGCTGCCTTATCGATGCCTTCGCCCAAGTCTTTTGCAAGCCCGTTCAAGTAGAGTGCTGCACCTGCATTCATCAGAGTGGTGTCGCGCTTGGCTCCTGTAAGTGTCCCCTCTAAGATAGCGCGTGTGATCTGCGCATTCTCCTCAGCGCTCCCGCCTGCCAGATCAGCTTTGGTCGAGCGTGTGAATCCGAACTGCTCGGGTGTGATCGTGTAGGTGTCATAGCGCGCATCGCCTTTGGTAGCATCGAACTTGCAGACAAGGGTATCGCAGCAGGTTGATAGTTCATCGAGGGTTTCTTGGCCGAATACCACAATGCCACGCTTCACACCGAGGCTTGCCAGCACGCGTGCGAGTGGTTCGACTAACGACCCGTCGTAGACGCCGAGCAACATGAAGGTGGGGTTTGCGGGGTTGGTAAGCGGACCTAAGATGTTGAACACGGTTCGAATGCCAAGCTCTTTACGGATCGGTCCAACGTATTTCATAGCGCTGTGGTAATCCTGTGCGAAGAAGAAGCACATGCCTACGCGATCGAGTAACTCCACGCATAGCTCGGGGCTTTGTGAAATATTCACACCGAGCGCTTCTTGTACATCGGCCGTACCTGATTTTGATGAAGCAGCGCGATTGCCGTGTTTGGCGACTTTCACACCACCTGCTGCAGCGATGAAGGCCGCGGTGGTCGAGATGTTGAAGGTTCCTGCCTTGTCGCCGCCCGTACCAACGATCTCAGTGACCGCTTCATCATAGTTCACTGGAATGGCAAGTTCACGCATCGCGCTCGCGCAACCAGCGATCTCGTCGATGGTTTCTGCGCGCGTCGATTTCGTCGAGAGCGCTGCAAGGAATGCGGCAGTTTGCGTTGGAGTGGTCTTGCCGCTCATTACTTCTGTGATGACCTCGTGTGCTTCGTCGTAAGTCAGGTCTTGCTTGTCAACCAGTTTGAAGATCGCTTCTTTTATCATCATGCGTCCTTTCGTTCGTTGAATCGTGCTGCGAGAGCGAGGAAATTCTCTATCATCTGTGCTCCAGAAGGTGTCATGATCGATTCGGGATGGAATTGCACACCGAACGTCGGATGAGTGATGTGCTCTACTGCCATCACTTCGCCATTTTCGTCGCAGGCGCTCACTTCAAGGCAGGCTGGCAGGGTGGCTTTGTCTGCTGCAAGTGAATGGTAGCGTGCAACGCGCACTTCATGACCCAAGTTCGCAAGCAAACGCGATCCTGGCGTGATCTCGATCAGAGATGATTTTCCGTGCATCAGTTCTTTTGCGTAGCCCACAGTGCCACCTAATGCTTCTACGATCGCCTGATGTCCCAGACATACACCGAGCAGGGGCACTTGTCCGCTCAGTTCGCGCACAACCTCTTCGCAGATGCCAGCATCTGCAGGGCGCCCAGGACCAGGGGAGAGGATGATCGCTTCAGGTTCGAGTGCGGCAAGCTCAGCTACGCTCATTGCATCGTTGCGGATCACGGCTATATCAGCTCTCAGTGCACCGATCAGCTGATAGAGGTTGTATGAGAAACTGTCGTAATTGTCCACGAGGTAGATCATGCGATACCTCCTTGTGATTCCTCGATCGCCTGCATAACAGCACGTGCTTTGTTGTAACACTCGTCAAATTCGGCATCGGGATCCGAATCTGCTACGATTCCCGCACCCGATTGCACGCACACTACGCCATTCTTCTTATAAGCCAGTCGAATAGCGATACAGAGATCAAGTCCGCCAGTGAAATCGAGATAACCGATTGCACCGCCGTAGATGCCACGGTTGTTGCCTTCCAGTTCACGAATGATCTCGCATGCACGTAGCTTTGGTGCACCTGATAGGGTGCCTGCTGGCAAGATTGAATCGATCGCATCAAGCGCATCCTTACCTTCAGCAATGGTGCTCTGAACAGTCGATCCGATATGCATCACTTTCGAGAAGCGCAAGATCTCCTGGTATTTCTCTACTTTCACGCTGCCTAGTTCGCTGATGCGTCCAAGATCATTGCGCCCAAGATCGACCAGCATGTTGTGCTCTGCGAGCTCTTTTTCGTTAGCGCGTAACTCCGCTTCATTGGCGGCATCCTCTTCTGGGGTTGCACCACGCGGACGTGTTCCGGCAAGTGGATAGGTGAACAGCTCGCCTCGCTCAAGGCGTACGAGCGTCTCAGGGCTCGATCCGACGATTTCTACATCATCACTCGTAAAATAAAACATATAGGGGGAGGGGTTCTCACAGCGCAGGATACGATAGGTATCGAAGAGGCTTCCAGTTACCTTTGCACGGTGAGGGTTTGAAAGCACGACCTGGAAGATATCTCCTTCACGAATATGGTCTTGAGCAGCTCTAACCATAGCTGCATAGGCATCACGAGCGAGCAAAGGCTCAAGCGGTTCTGCTAATCGTAGTGGCGCAAAGTGTGCTCTGGCACCATCGAGCAAGAGCGACTCGATAGCGGCAAGCTCTGCATCGATCGCTTCATAGGAGTGTTCTATATCGTTTGCATCAACGCCGCCGATGATGCAGATCTTCTGACGATAAGAATCGAATGCGATGACGTTTTCGAATAGCATTAGATCCATATCAAGGAAGTCTTGGGGTTCGCTGCTCGTACGCAGCGTAGGTTCTGCGTACTTTAGATAATCATAGGCAAAATATCCGACCAAACCGCCAGTGAAGGGCGGCATGCCCTCTACTACTGCTGACTTATGTGCAGCGAGGATCTCGCGCAGCGTTTCAGCAGGATGATCGACGCGACGCTCGATCATCTTTTGATGATCGGTCTCGACGTGCTCTCGAATGCGCATCACACCATTCGTGCAGGTGATCTCGACCGATGGCTTGAACCCAAGGAAGGTATAACGCCCCCAGCGCTCGTCAGGCTCTGCACTTTCGAGTAGAAAGCAGTGGTGAGAAGCCGCGCGCAGCTTCGCGATCGCCTGGATAGGGGTGAGCGAGTCGGCCATGATCTCGCGTCGTACGGGAATGCGACAAAAGTCACCCGCATCCGCGATGGCCTGAACTTCTTCAAGACTCGGCACCATATGCTCATTCCTTTCTTCCAAGGGAACGAAAAAGCCCGTCCCCAACAGTTTCCTGTCAAGGACGGGCTTATGAAAGCTCGCGGTGCCACCTTGATTCGCAGATGAGTCTGCGCACTTCGTGAGATGCAATCACATCTCTGGCAACTGACGTATGCCCTTCACGTCGTATCCTACTGAGAAGATGATCGAGGTTCGATGCGTCTCTGTTCGGTACGCCCTCCGCGGCCCATTTGGCGAACTGCTTACGATCCGGATCCCAGCATCCCAGATTCTCTGTGCGCGCTCATTCGCTTTGACTTCCGCTTCAACGGTTTGATCGTCTAGATGACTGACGATGATTGGGATTATTGCACAGCTTCGTTCACTTTACAACACTAAAGTCCGATGTTTTTCCAAACGGCAATATAAGCATCCAGGACCGTACGTTATTACTGAGCCATAAGCGCGAAAAAGTGGGGGGGGTGGGGAGGCCTACTTTGGTCGCCAACGTATCAAGCAGATGATAGCGATCACGCAGATGATCAGCGCGATGACAGGCATCCAAACACTGAACATGGTAAGCGCCTCGATGTTCGGGAAGACTGTGTCGATGAACTCACTGTTCAGCGCTTCATGGAAGTATTGGCTCGTTACAAGGTCGAGGTAGTCGTCCCATACGCTGATGAGCCCGAAAAGCCCCAGAAGCGCGATCAGGAACAGTACCACATTCTGTTTTCGGTCGGCTTTCAGCACGTGTTCTTGGTAATCGCGATCGAGGAAATGCGACAGATATGAGGCGAAGTCTTTCATCTGTATAAGCGAACGGTGGATATTCCACTTCTCTTCGATCTTGGAATAGATGATCTCATTGTCTTGTTCGATGCCGCGCTTGAAAGTTTCGTTTTCAAAGCTGGCGTATTCGATGCTATTGATGAGCGAGTTGAAATACCGGATGCGCGAGTTGGTCTTCGCGCTGCTATCGGTCAAGATGCCCCGTTCGATCAGCTGCATCGCCTCGGTCATGTGACCAAGGTATCCCCACATTAGCATGCTGTGGAACAAGGTAGGCATGAACTGCATCTGGTAGCCGTGCGCAACATCGCTCGGACCGCCAAGGGCTCCGATCGGCTCGCAGTCGACCAGGATGGTGTTGAATCTGCCGCCGAATTGGAAGAGTTCAACATCACGATACACATCGCTCTCGCGGCGTTTCTTACCGAAGAAGTCAAGCACGTTATCGCGCTTGCGCTCGGCGCGATTGGTTTCGCGTACAAGGTTGTTCTTCAGCTGTTTAGCGTCAGAGGTGCTGATGAAGAAGGATACGTTGGTGCAGCTCTCAGGGAAGGTGAGAAGTTCTTGTGCTTGGTATTTCTTTTTCACGCCATAGAGCAAACGGCACAGCTCGAGCCCACGCGCCATTGCACTACGCTGGATCTTTTGTACCGAAGCAAGGACCTTGTCGGTGCCATCTGATACGGCAAACATATCGCGGATGATGTTGTAGAGATCATTTCGGTGACTACGCAGCCCTGGTGAAGAGATGACCATGTCATTGAGATGCGCGCTCGTGGTGGTAATGGTGAATTTGTAAATGACCTGCCACTGACGCAGGCTGATCTCGTAGAACAGCCACGCCTCGATGTTCGAGATGTCAAGTCCTGTGCCAGATTCGATCACTTCTGCTTGAATTTCGGCAGACATACCCTTCTTGACTTGTGTGATGCTCGGTGCTGCATCGGGAATGTCTCTGCCTTGGGCTCGTCTTCCTGCAGCTACTTCGAGTGGCTCAATAGTGGCAGCGAATTCATTTGCAAAGGACAGATCAACTTCATCGCTCGTTAATTTCATGCAGGCAGAATTATGATAGATGCACTCCATCTTCATGAAATAAGAGAGCCATTCGGGGTATTGCTTATAGCGTGCAGCAAGCTTTTCGCTCGAAAGATTCGAGGTGAAGCTCAAGTTGAAGGGGTTGGTCTTCCAAGTTGGTTTGCGCGATCTTGTGGCAGAAGGAAGCTTGAAATCCATCTGTTGAACAAGATAGACATCGAGCGAAGCAAGTTCGGTTTTATGTTCTTCCATAACGTGACCTCCTTCGTATGGCGCTATGCGAGTTGTGATGCGATCACGTTTGCTAACCGCTCGATACCACTGCGGATTGTCGCTTCATCGGCATTCGTGAAGTTCAAGCGCAAAGTCGAGCGTGTTCCTGGTTCAGCATAGAAAGGCGAGCCGGGAACGAAGGCGACATTTTGTTCGAGCGCACGATCGAACAGCTCCATGCTATCGATGCCATCAGGCAGTGTGACCCACAAGAACATGCCGCCCTCAGGGATGGTGAAGTCGACTTCAGCAGGGAAGAACTCCTTCATCGCCGCCACCATTGCTCCTGCTTGTGTGCGGTAGAGCTCACGGATCGTATTCAGATGATCGTCAAGCGAGTTATGCGTCAAATAGTCATAGATGACGTACTGGCCGAATACGTTGGTGTGCAGATCAGCCGCTTCTTTTGCGGTCGAGATATTGCGCATGAGATCGTGATCTTTCGTGAGCAAATAGCCCATACGAAAACCAGGTGTGACCGTTTTCGAGAAAGAACCCATAACTACGCCGTGAGGATGGTTTGTCGCGCCGATATACGGAAGGGATTCCCCCTCGAAGCGAAGCTCGCCATAAGGGTCGTCTTCTACAACAACGATATTGCGATCAGCAAGCATCCTGCGCACCTGCTCGCGATTCTCTGCTGTGTAAGTAAGGCCAGTGGGATTCTGGAAGTTCGGGATGAGGTAGATCATTTTCGCCCCAGCATCGAGCGCGCGCCCAAGCTCGTCAAGGTTGAGACCTTCGGCGGTCAGCTCAACTTCACGAAAGACAGGTTGTTGCAGTGCGAATGCTTGGATAGCAGCCAAATAGGTGGGATCTTCAACGATAACGCCATCGCCTTTGTCGAGGAGAACCTTGCCGAGCAGGTCGAGGATCTGTTGTGAACCGGTGGTGATAAGCACGTCATCAAGTACGTAATCGGTTCCAAATCGTGTGTTGTAGCGATCGGCGACCCATTGGCGTAGCTCATCGATGCCAGCTGTGGCTGAGTATTGGAAGGCGTTTGGCCCCTGCTTGGCGACAACACGCTGCATGGATTCGAGCAGCGCTTCTTGTGGAAAGGAGATGGGATTGGGCAAGCCGCCTGCAAAGGAGGTAACCTTCGGGTCAGATGCCGCTTTAAGAATGCTGCGTACGAATGAGGGAGGGGTCGATTTGATCCCGTCTGAGAGCAGCGCATCGATTTCGAGCATGGAGTTTCCCTTCCTCGTTGTGTTCATTTGCTCTTCATTATCCCCTAACTGCTCCTAATAATCGCCCTCTAATCAAAGAAGCCGCAGATTCTTTATCGAATGGAAACGCGAAACAAGGTTATGAATCATTTTTTGAGGCATCGCTTGACAGTGTATATAGGTGTGTATATAGTGTTCATATAGCGTATATACACTTGCGCTCGTTATCTGGGACGCTAGAGAGCGAGCAACTCTTTGTCAGGAAGAGGAACTTTGGAATTAATCATATCGAATGCGAACGCATCACCGATCTATGAGCAGATCGCTCAGCAGATCAAGAGTGCGATCTTGCAGGGCGAGCTTGCCGAAGGCGCGATCCTTCCGAGTATTCGTTCGCTTGCTAATGACCTGCATGTGAGCGTGATCACTACCAAACGAGCCTATGCCGAACTGGAGGCTGCTGGATTCATCACCACGGTTCAAGGCAAAGGAACATTCGTTGCAGGTGGCAACTTCGAATTGCTCAAAGAAGAGCGCTTGCGCTCCATAGAAGCGCAGCTCACCCGCGCGATCGATGAGGCGCGCGGTGCGGGCATCACGAAAGCAGACTTGCATGACATGATCGATCTGCTCATGGAGGATTGACGCAAGCTGGCTGTGGGCATCACATGCGCGGCACCAGTTGCGGGCTCTCTTCATGGGTTATTCCCTGATCGTGCGATGCGAAGCAGAAAAGATTGAGAAGGCAATGACTATGCAAACACTGATCGATGCACAAGGCATCACCAAGCGCTATAACGATTTCACGCTCGATGCTTTTGACATCACGGTTGCGCCCGATCGTGTGGTTGGGCTTATCGGATCGAATGGGGCAGGCAAGACGACCTTGCTCAAGTCGATCTTAGGAATGATCTCGCCTGATAGCGGATCGATCGGCTTATTGGGCATTGATTTGCAGGCAAATGCTGCGCAAAGCGCCTCGATCAAACAGGATATCGGGGTCGTGTTAGATACGTGCGCTTTCCCTGTGTTCATGAAGGTGCGTGATGTGCAAATACTGGGACGAGCGGCCTATACGCACTGGGATGATGCGCGCTTCGATCAGCTCTGTGCTGAATTCGGTCTTACTGCGAAGAAGCCCGTGAAAGACCTTTCGCGCGGCATGGGCATGAAGCTTACGCTTGCGTTTGCGCTTGCTCACCATCCTGCATTGCTCGTTCTTGACGAAGTGACCGCAGGGCTCGATCCGATCGCGCGTGAAGAGGTGCTTGAGATCTTGCGGACCTTCATGGAGGAAGAAGGGCATGGCATCTTGATCTCATCTCATATCACGACTGATCTTGAAAAGATCGCCGATGAGATCATTTGTATCGATGACGGAAAGATGGTCTTCGCCCTCGCAAAAGAGGCGATCTGCGACGAGGCTGGGATCGCACATTGTCGGGCGCGTGAGCTTGAAGCGATTGCTTCAAGTGAATACGCACAGGCGCATCGCGGCGCGGTAACGCAGGCTTCCCGTAGCAATCTTCCGACAAGCACGCCAAGTGACCAGCCGCTGAAGTTCCTCTCGCGTGGACTTGCCTTCGACTTGCTTGTTCCAGATCGCGTTTCGTTTGCGCGCGCTTTTCCTGATATCGATCTTGAGCGTGCAACGATCGAAGACTATATGACTTTGACCTTAAAAGGAGAGACGCTATGAGAGCAATGATCTTCTCTGACCTCGTTACCTCGAAGAATTCGCTTCCTGCGCTTTTCGGTATGACGGTATTCGTAAGTTTGTTCATTGCCATTGTCACGGAGACGCTCGTAGTAGCTGTTGCGTGTATGGCGGCGATGGTTCCTTTCATGTATTTGTTCAGCATCTCTGCCTATGATGAGCAGAATGGCTGGGAGCGCTTTCGCCTGACTTTGCCCATCAGTAAGAAGCAGGTTGCCTATGGCAGGTATGCGAGCATGCTCATCATCATGATCGCAACGCTCATCGTAAGCATCTTGCTCGGATGTGCCTTTGGGCTCATCGCAGAAGCACTTCCTGAAGCAACGGTCCCTTCAGGGCTCAAGCTTTCTGAGTTCGGGGTAACAACAGTCATTGGTATTGCTGTGTTTACGCAGCTCATCATATTGGTTTCTGCGATATTTACCCTGCCGCTCATCATGCGTTTCGGTATGACGAGAGGTTCGCGAATCGTTCCGATCATTCTCGTGATCGCGCTGAGTACATTCGCAGCGTTCTTTAGCAATTCGCTTGATGAGCATCTCACCACGCTCTTCTTCAGCAATGGAGAGACCCTCGGTTTATTCATTGCACTTGCGTGTGCTATCGCTCTTTTGCTCTATGTTGCGAGCGCAGCCCTTTCAGCGTGGCTCTATGAAAGACGTGAGTTGTAAGGGATCGAGAATCAGCCCCAAGGTTTGCTAGAGCTGACTGACAAGACTGTCGGTCTCGCGGGCGATACGCATCTCTTCATCGGTGGTCACGACGCAGATCTTAATAGGGCTGTCATCGATCGAGATGATGCGGTTCACGCCGATCTGGCCGGTGACATCGTTGCGATTGTGATCGAGGATCATTCCCATGTGCGCCAATCCCTTGAAGATGCGCTCACGCAACTCAGCTGAGTTCTCGCCGATGCCTGCGGTCATCACGACTGCATCAGTGCGTGTCATTGCTGCGTAATAGCCGCCAATCGCCTTTTGGATGCGATAGACGTACATCTCGATAGCAAGATCTGCAAGTTCGTTGCCTTCGGCTGCAGCTGCTAGCACATCGCGCATGTCAGCTGAGACCCCTGAAACGCCCAAGATGCCGCTCTTTTTGTTCAAGATCGCATCCATCTCGTCGAACGAACGGTGTTCACGTCGCATCAAGTAGGTGACGATGGCTGGGTCGATCGATCCTGATCGTGTGCCCATCATCAGGCCTTCGAGTGGCGTGAAGCCCATCGAGGTATCGATGGATTTGCCGTGGTTTACCGCGGTGATAGAACCGCCATTGCCAAGGTGACAGGTGATAAGACCGAGGTCGCGCAAAGGACGACCAAGAAGGTTTGCGGCCTGCTGGGCTGCATAGCGATGGCTTGTGCCATGCGCACCGTAGCGACGGATGCGGTATTTCTCGTAGTATTCGCGAGGAAGCGGATACATGTAGGCCTTTGGAGGCATGGTTGCGTGGAATGCGGTGTCAAATACGGCGACCTGCGGCGTGGTGGGCATGGCTTCGCGCATAAGATCGATACACGCATCTGCAGGAGGATTATGCAGCGGTGCCAATTCCTCGCAGATCTCAAGCTTCTCGCGCACGGTGTCGTCAATGATGACCGATTTCGTGAAGTACTCGCCACCCGCTACGATGCGATTGCCGATCGCATCGATCTGCTCGAGTCCGCTGATGGGAGACTCGGGGTCATCAACAAGCACATCGAGCAGCTTAGCGAGACATTCTTGCACGCTCATATCAGCTACGTTGTAGGTGGTCTTCTGGAATTCGGGAGCAAAGGAGACGTTCATATACGCCTCAGGGGTGCCAACCTTTTCAGCGAGGCATTTCATGAGTGTGACCTTGCCATCAGTTTCGATAAGCTGGCTTTTGAGCGATGAGCTTCCTGCATTGACCACTAACACACGCATGGGGCAACTCCTGACTATTCGATTCTTCCTGCTGAAGAGAGGGTGGCGATCGAGGGAAGAAGCGATCGCGACCGAAAGCTTGCATGAAAAGAGCGGCTCGCTCATGGCGAGCCCTGTTTTCAATGATACAGGAGTTGATCGTATAAGCTTGGGGCACCCTGTGATCTGTGTTCGTTTCGTCTCCCGAAGGGTTGCTTTTAGGTGAGGGCGCGACTTATCATTAAAGCGTTTCGTCTGCGTCGTAGGGCAACTTGCCCACAAGCTCGCAGTACTCTTGGATGTCTTCACGCGTTTTCGCATCGAAGAGCGTGATGCTCTCATGCAGCTCCTTTGCGAATTGCTTCACTGGCCAGCGACGCGCTTCTTTATCGGGGCCTGCTTCATGCTCGATGATAGCCGCCCATTCCTTAGCAGCCTCTTCGACTTTGTAGAGCTTCGAGGGAGTGGTGACGCTGTCGCCATCGAGCACAGGAATGATCTTGTTCTGTTTCTCGATGATCTTATCGAGTAATTCTTGATCCTTCATGATCCATTCCTTCCGCTATTCGTTTCGCAAGGTAGTGTTTACGGTCTCTGCGATCTCATGATCAGCGATGTTTTCTTCATCACGAGCGCCCTTTTCAGCATGGCTTATGCGATGGCCTTCCACATTCTTATTCACACTTGCGTCTTTGTATGCCTGCTCATTGACATGGCGGGTTTCTTGTTCGATGGAGTCGTACTTGATATCTTCTCCTTCGAGTTGTGAGTGGCGGTTCATTTTCGACCCTTCTTTCAGTTCCTACGTAGCGCTCTGTGTTGCGCGAGCGTTACGAATCGTTCTCTGATTCCCACTCTAGTTCTCATCTTGTTGCGTCATATGGTGTAATTGGATTCGTTGACGACTTGAAAGAGGATTGAAAATGGGTGTTAAACAAACTTTTGGTTCAGCACATCGCGTGGCTGGTAAGATCGCACTCATAATATGCGCAGTGGCCTGCGCGATCGCGTTGAGCGCGTGTTCTGCTGGATCGAAAGGCGCCGCTTTACCAGATGATGATGCTCGGGATTCGCAAGGCGTACAAGCCCTGCGACATGGCGGTGATGCTGATGGTATCGCGCTTCCCTCGAATTCAGGAAAATTGCAGGTCATCGGTGCCCAGCTTTCGTCAGAGTCGGGAACACCCGTGCAATTGCGCGGGGTGAGCACTCATGGGTTGGCTTGGTTCGGGCAGTACGTCAACCAGGATTTTTTCACACAGCTTCGTAAAGATTGGGGCGTGAACGTAGTACGTCTTGCGCTCTATACGGCAGAGTATGGCGGGTATTGCACAGGTGGCGATAAGGCACAGCTTGAGCAATTGGTCATCGACGGCGTCAACTATGCCGAGGCGACCGATCTCTATGCTTTGGTCGACTGGCACGTGCTTTCCGATCTTGATCCGAATGTTCATATCGAGGATGCAAAAGCATTTTTTGAGAAGATGTCTGCGGAGTTTGCCGACAAGAATAATGTCATCTACGAGATCTGCAACGAACCGAATGGATCAACCACTTGGGCGCAGATCCAGCGTTATGCGAGCACCATCATCCCGATCATTCGCGCGAACGATCCAGATGCGGTCGTGGTGGTGGGCACACCCACCTGGTCGCAGGATGTTGATAAGCCTACGGCCGATCCGCTCGAGTTCGACAACGTTATGTATGCGCTGCACTTCTATGCAGCAACGCATCAGCAGGATTTGCGTAACAAGCTCAAGACGGCAGTTAAAGCAGGAACACCTGTGTTCGTGACCGAGTTCGGTATCTGTGATTCGAGCGGCAATGGTGCGATCGATTATCGGTCGGCTGATGCTTGGGTCGAACTGATGGATGATCTGGACGTGAGCTACATCTGCTGGAACCTCTCAAACAAGAATGAGACATCGGCCTTCTTCTTGCCGAGCTGCGATAAGGTGTCGGGCTTCACGATCAACGACCTGAGCGATTCCGCGAAGTGGTTCGTTGACGAGCTTGATTCACCAGCGTTCGAGGATTAGCTTCGCTGCCATGTTGCTTTGTTGTCTCGCTGCCTTGCTGCCATGTTTCAGCTCTCTCGCTGCCATGTTGTCTTGTTGTCTTGCTGCCATGTTGCAGCTCTCTCGCTTTTTCTACGACTCTTCGCTTTGCTGTGACTTTCCCATTCTTGTTGCAAAGCGTTGTAAAAGCCGAAAGTGTCACAAAATTGCGGTTTTAGTGCAGAAAAACGCAAAAAAGTTGCGCTTCTTCGCGCTCTCGCGATAAAAGTACAAGAAATTGCGGTTTTACCGCAGAAAAACGAAAAATATTTCCAGAATTCGGTATTTACGCTGACAGGTGGCAGAAAATTGCGTTTATAACACGCCCGCTTCGAAGTGCTACAGTTGAATTGCGCATGAAGCGCAAAGAGCTCAAGCGCGATGAGCGCGTCAAGCACAATGAGCGCGTCAAGCGCAAAGAGTGTAAGAGGCACAAAGAGCGCAAACGCAGAGCGATCAAGTGCAGAGAGAAAGTGACACGAAAGATGCGAGCGGCATACGGAGTTCGAGCAAAGAGACTCGGAAGATCGCTCAGGCGTGGAAGAGTTTGCTCAATTCGGAGACGAGTTGCTTGCGAGTGAGCGCGAGCATGAGTACGAGCAGGAGCACCGCAGCGAGGGTGGTTGCAATAGCGGGAAGCGGCCAGGTTACGAATCCAAACACCATCAACACGAGTGGCACGAGGCCAAGCGCCAGTTCGTAGATGAGATATTTCGCATAACCTTGCACGAAGGTATTGCGAAACAGAATCACTAATACACCATTTGTGGCGAGCGCGATGAAGCTAACCAGTGGCACAAGGTAGGTCGCAAGAGCCCTATCGCCTGTGGCGAGCAAGCACAGCAACGCAAGCGCGATCAGAACAAGGAAGTAACGCTCGATCATGCGTAAGAAGCTCGGTGAGTGCACGACAACGTTGCGGATGAATATATAGCTTACCAGCACTGCAGCAACTCCGGCACCGATCGCGAGCGGGGAGGAGCTTGTTGCGTATCCAGCCAGAACGACCAACAGTAAGCCCGCAAGCATAAGACCGATCAGGCAACGCTTCGCTATCTTCTTCGGACGAGCAAGTTCGTTTTCAGGAAAGACAGCAGGAGAAGCACTGCCCGTGAGCGAGTTGCTGCATAAAGGGCAACGGTCGAGGTCGCCTGTGAAATCGAGCTGGCAGATCGAGCAGCGCTTCATCGCGATTCCCCTTCATACTGAATGCCAAGTTCGTCCGTAGAGGAAGACCGGGCAGCGTTCGCTTTTCGCGAACCGCTTCCGAGCTGGGTCTTTTGGGTGCTCGCTGTCTTTGCCTTTCGAGCACTTGCTATGCTCTTGGATAGATGCTCGAAGCGTGCTTGACGCAATTCGGAATCGACCTGTTCAGCACTCTTGTTCACGCTCATAGTTCCCTGAATGCCCAGGTCAGTGAAGACCTTCACGAAAGCGCGGACCACATCATGTGTTATGAAAATGCTTGAGATAGAGATAGCGAGCACATCTTTGAAGGTGCAGAACAGGAAATTCAGGCCACGGGTAGAGGTGCTCACATTGATCTGCTCTACATACGGCTCGATCGCTGCATCAAGTGTGATGCGGCCAATGCTCGAGACAGTAGTGGTGACTTCTTGAGCTGCCATCCAGTTGCCAATCATGAGTCCGCCGTCCTTAAGGAAAAGCGGAGCAGCGCGGATAAGGGGGTTCTTTTCAATCTTGAGCATTTGATTCATGCGACGTTTGAGTGATTCGGGTTGCGTGGCACTCGAGATCTGCTGTTGGACCTCGTGAGCGATATCGGCGAGCGATTCGTCACGGGAGCCGGGGGTATAGCTTACGAATGCAAGACCGAAGAAGTTGCGGAGTGTTTCTGATCCAAATGTCTCGCGCAGATCAACAGGAATATCCATGCGGATCGCTCGGTTGCGCTGGGAGACGGGCATGATGTTGCGGATCGCAACGATGACCGCTGCTATGATCAGGCACGTTACGCTCACACCCATTTCTTTTGCAACGCGATGAACGGTGTTTGCGGAAAGGTGATACTCGAAGAAGTTCGGTTCGGCGGTGTTCTTCCATCCAGTTAGGTGATAGACCTTTTGCTTTTCGGTTGCGCCTGCCTTCTCGCGCTCGAAATTGGCGGTGTAGCTATCCTCAGTGCGGCGGCTTGGTATAACGCTGTCATCAGGCAGGTTAACTTCGACGTCATAGCGCCTCTTCACGTAAAAGCCTAAGAGCGTGCGGAAGAATTCCAATGTGCCGCGACCATCGGAGATCATATGGGATACTTCGAGATTGATCCGAGCGCCGAAATAGCTCACTCGAAAGAGCACGCTCTCAAGACCAGAATGCAGATTCGAGCAGATCGGCAGTGCTTCTTCACGGACTTCTGGTATTCCGCCTGCTGGTTCAAGATAGTGCCAGAATATACCGCTGCGAAGCTTGACGTTGAAGCCAGGGAACTGTTCGACTGTGCGATCGAGCGCGATCTGCAATGCTTTGGGGCTGACAGGCTCGTTCATCGTCGCAGAAAAGCGAAACACCGTTTGACCTCGGCGTCCAGCCTGCGAAGCATAGAATTTGCCAACATTGTCGAGTCGATACCAATCAGAGCGAGCCATTAAAAGCACCTATCAGCTGGGATCATCTTCGGCCGGCAACAGTGCAAGCCACGCATTGTCTTCATTATCTGGCAGGGCCTCATCGTTCAAGAAGCTCTCGATGATGCGATAGGTATCACGCACGAAGCTGAATACGGATGGGTAGAGAAAATAGCCATGGACCGCATCGAGGATGCGCACGCATTCAACTTGGTTGCCATCTGCCTCAAGGCGCGCTGCATACGTTTCGCCTTCGTCGCGCAGCGGGCAGTATTCCGCAGTGATGACCAAGGTGCGCGGTTGGTTGGAAAGATCGAGCTCAAGCAATGGTGCGAAGTACGGATCGTTATAATCCGAAGGATCAGAAAGATACATGCCGATATAGCTCTCGATGTCCTCGCGTGTGAGGATGTAGTCTTCACCGTTCTCGCAGACCGAATCGAATATTGTGGTTGTGGAATGGTCGTTATAGGTGAGCGGATAGAGCAGGATCTGCGCGCGCGGGGAAAAATCGCCCGTGTTGCGAGCCATGAGTGAAACCACGGCTGCCAGATTGCCTCCTGCAGAATCGCCAAACAACACAATATTATGCGGATCGATGCCAGGCACGATCTTTCCCGCGAAGAGCTGGCGAGCAACTTCGTAGCAGTCGCTCGGCGCGGCGGGGAAGGGGTGCTCGGGAGACCGGCGGTAGTCGACCGATATAACGCGTCGTTCGAGCTTGATCGCTGTTTTCATGCAGGTATCCGTATAGAAATCGACATCGCCATTTGCCCAGCCTCCTCCATGAAAGAAGAGGATCGTCCCCTTTACTTCTTCGCTAACATGAAGGCCCGAGCGAAGCGAAAAATCAACATCAAGAGGCGTGAAGATGCGAATAGGGATCTTAAAACCATCGATCGCGGTGACCGTGTCATCGTCGATGCGGCACCGTGGATCGGCTATGGTGAGCTTTGCGCTCAGGTCTTCAGCGACGCGCTGTCGCTTGTAGCCGTCCTTGATATTTGGACGAAGCTTCGTGATCGCTTTCACCGCTGCTAATGCGATGCGGTTCATGCCCTACCTCTTTCGACTGCGTTTCATCTGGGTCATTCATCATGATACGCGAACCGTGAGCGATCGACGTTGATGATACGAGGTTGTTAGATTGACGGCGAGCGGTAGAAGATGTTTCACTTTGGTAACTTTTACTCGACTCTTTTTCAAGAAGCATGAAGATAAGGCTAAGATACCCGACCGAAAGGATATGCCCATGATCAAGAATGTGACCGTAGCTGGTGGCGGTGTATTGGGAAGCCAGATCGCACTGCAGAGCGCATTCAAAGGTTTCAAGGTGAAGATGTGGCTGCGCACCCCTGCATCGATCGATCGTGCACAGCCTAAGCTCGAGCGCCTGCGCGGCATCTATAAGCAAACACTCGAAGCGATGAAGACCGACCCTGCTGCGTATTGCCGTGGTCTTGCAGCTTCGCCTGACACTCCTGCTGCAGAACTTGACCAACTGATCGCACAAGTAGACACGGCATTCGACAGCCTTGTTCTCACGACCGATCTGAACGAGGCGTTCGAGGATGCTGATCTTGTCATCGAGGCGATTGCCGAGGTTATCGACGAGAAAGATGCGTTCTACACCTCCCTCAAGGACATTCTGCCTGCACAGACCATTCTGTGCACGAACTCTTCGACACTACTGCCGAGCGCAATGGCAGGCTTCACAGGACGCCCTGACAAGTTCCTAGCGCTTCATTTTGCAAACAACATCTGGAAGAACAACACTGCTGAAGTGATGGGTACCGCGCAGACGTCGCCTGAGTCGTATCAGGCGGTCGTGGAATTCGCGAAGGCGATCGGCATGATCCCGCTTGAGCTTAAGAAAGAGCAGCCCGGTTATCTGTTGAACAGCATGCTCGTGCCGTTTTTGAATTCCGCTGAGGCACTTCTGGCAAACGACGTGGCTGATGTGGAGACCATCGACAAGGCGTGGATGCTTGGCACCGGTGCGCCGCTCGGTCCGTTCCGCATCTTGGATATCGTAGGTCTTACGACTGCGTACAATATCGTGGCAGCAAGTCCAGAAGCCAAGGAAGAGGGCAGCGTTGCTGCGCGCATCGCAGCTCTGCTCAAGCAGCGCATTGATGAAGGAAAGACCGGTATCAATGCAGGTGAGGGCTTTTATAAGTACAACTAGAAGTTCGCCTAAAAACGAGTTTTGGGACAGCGCATGGACGGTGGTTCGTGCGCTGTGTTTTTAGTGGGCTTATCGCGATACAGCGCATCAGCAATTTCTTGCATATTGCACCATTTGCTCTGCGCCTATACCAGCAAGAACATCAGCAGGAATGCGGCTGCTGCTGCCAACATGAGCGGCTTCACTTCGCGTGCTCTGCGGCATGCCACCATCAAGATCACGTAAGCGATGAATCCCAGCCCGATACCGTTAGTGATGGAGTAGGTGAACGGAATCCCTACGATGATGAGAAACGACGGAAACGCCAGCTCGGGGATTTTCCACGAAATAGCACCCACTTCTGACATGATCAGAAAGCCAACCACCACTAGCGCTCCGCAGGTGGCAGATCCTGACACCATGCCGAAGATCGGTGCGAAGAACGCGCACACCAAAAAGAGCGCGCCTACTACCATGTTCGATAAACCTGTACGGGCACCTGCCGCCACACCCGAAGCTGACTCTAAGAAGCACGTGATCGAGCTTGCGCCGAAGAAGCCGCCGATGATGGCCGCGCTCGAGTCAACGGTCAAGATCGGCTTGATATCCTTCACATCGCCTTTTTCGTCGATGAACTCGCCCTCTTTTGCGATGGCAACTGCAGTACCAAGCGTGTCGAAGAAGTCGCTCATGAGCAGGCTGAATACGAACAGCAGCAGGGCAGGCTGCAGGAATACCTGAAAGATCGCCAGTGTGCCATCCACTTCTTGGAAGGGTGCGGCGAATGCGGCGAAGTCGAGTCCAAAATTCCATTCAGTGGGTAGCGGTGTCACGCCGCAGGGAATACCGATGATTACCGCTACAACAATCGAGATGAGCAAACCACCCGGTGTTTTCAGGATAGTAAGGATGATGGCGATCACGATCGAGATGATGGCGATGATCGATGAAGGCTCCGTAAGCGTACCGAGTGCTACGAGCGTGGAATCATCAGGCATGATGAGACCCGCGCCCTTCAGACCGATGAACGTGACCAAAAGACCGATGCCAATACCGATCGCTTGTCGCAGGTCAAGAGGAATTGCATCCATCACCGCTTTTCGCAGACCGCCCAGTACAAGACCTAGGATGACCACGCCTTCTAACAGCACGACCGCCATGGCAACGCGCCAGTCGATACCTAGTGAACCGCACATGCCGTAGGCAACAACGGCGTTTATGCCCATGCCAGAGGCCAGTGCGATCGGTCGATTCGCGAAAAACCCCATAGCGAACGTGGCGATGGCAGAGGCTAGACAAGTGGCGGTGAGCGCGGCAGCGAAGGGCACGCCGGCAGCGGCTAGGATGGTTGGGTTCACCGCAACGATATAGGCCATCGCCAAGAAGGTGGTCAATCCGCCTAGCACTTCGGTTCGTACCGAAGAGCCACGCATTGAGATCTTGAAAAACTTATCCATGTGGCTTCCTGCGCGCTCGAGTTCGCATATGGTGCATCGAGCGCATGCGATCGGGGGTATTTTGTCGACTATCTCATCATACCCATTTTTCAGCTGAATCGTTTGTTTTGCAGCTGTTAACTGCTGCTCACGGAGGATTCATGACCCATAGATATAGTGATGCAAGATCTATGAACAAGATGAAGGAGCCTTGTGATGAACGAGCACGAGATATATCTTGCGGGCGGATGCTTCTGGGGGACCGAGGCGTATATGAAGCGCCTTCCTGGTGTGCTCAGGACTGAGGTTGGGTATGCGAATAGCGCTCTCGCTAATCCAAGCTACGAGCAGGTGTGTTCGGGCAAGACTGGTGCGGTCGAGGCCGTGCGCGTTGTTTTCGATGCTGATGTGTTAACATTGCCGCTCTTGCTTGCGGCTTATCTGCGCACTATCGATCCATTTTCGCTTGACCGTCAGGGTAATGATGTAGGTAGGCAGTATCGTACGGGTATCTATTGGATCGATCCAATAGACGAAACAGCGGTGATATCGACACTTGTGAATCTTGCGCGCAGTAGCGGCAAGAAGCCTTGCATCGAGTGCGGAGAGTTGCAAAATTTCTATCCCGCAGAACAGTATCACCAGGATTATCTCGGACAAAATCCTCTCGGTTATTGTCACGTGAACTTGGCGGATGCGGATGCGTTCGTGGCTGAACATGCGACCGATCTTGCCATCGCGCAAGAAGGCTATGTACGTCCACGCGATGAAGAGATTCGTTCACGCTTATCTCCAGAGGCATACGAGGTCACGCAATGTGCGTCTACTGATCGTGCTCATACACACCCTTATGATCAGCAGTTTGAAGAAGGCATCTATGTGGATGTGGTCTCGGGAGAGCCGCTTTTTTCCTCACGCGATAAGTTCGATGCGGGATGTGGCTGGCCATCATTCTCTCGCCCGATCGCACAGAGCGTGGTCACAGAAGCTCTTGATAGATCGATTCCGAGTATGCCGCGTGTTGAAGTTCGCAGTGCCACAGCCAATAGCCACCTGGGGCATGTGTTTTCCGATGGCCCAGCTGAGCTGGGTGGACAGCGTTATTGCATTAATGGCTCGGCACTGCGCTTCATTCCTGCTGATCAGTTAGAGGCAGAAGGCTACGGCTATTTGCGCACCCTCTTCTCAGAGTGTGACGCTATTTCTTCAGATCGTTGATCTTGTTGGTAACGGCATCCTTTGCCTCGTTTGCGCGATCGCCAGCAGCGGTTGCTGCCTCTTTAGCTTTATCGCCTGCGACTTGGCCAGCTTCTTTTGCCTTGTCGGCAGCAACTTGTGCACCTTCAGCGATCTTATCTTTCGCTTTACCAGCCGCATCACCTAATGCGTCGCTGCCTTTTTCGAAGCCTTCCTTCACTTCCTGAGCGGCTTCTTTGATCTTCCCTTTGATATCCATGGTTGCCTCCTCGTTTTCGGAATCGGTGCATCGATCATAGAGGAGCCTGACATCCCTGTGATCCTTTACTGCTTAGTCGATACCATTCTTTCGATATTCCGTAAGGAAACGGACACTTCAAATGAGACGTTTGGATGATAAGAGGGGAGTGATGCGTGATGTTGTGTACAAATGATCGAGCGTTTAAGGGCGAGCAGTAGAGAGTTCGCAGCGATTTTCGCTCATCACAGCGATGTGTGCATCAAGGCGTTGAGCGTCCTTGGGATCATGTGTTGTGAAGAGAAGTGGGCGTCCCTCAAGGTGCTCTAGGATGAATGTTGCCGCATGATCATTTGTTTCACGATCGAGACCCGTGAATGGCTCGTCAAGAACGATCGCTTCTCCTGGACTCAAGAGCGCTCGCGCGATCTCGGTCAAACGCCGCGTCCCTCCAGAGAGCTGTGCGGCCTTTGTGTGAAGGGTATTCTCGGGAAGCAGATTGGTAAGCTTGCGCACAAGTTCGTTTCGATCGATTCCGCTGCGACAGGTAAGCTCAACGTTCTGCAATGCGCTCAGATCGTCAATAAGGGTGTTTTCTTGAAGGACGACTCCAAGGCAAACAGGGCGCGAGATTAGCCCTTCTTGTGGCTCGATCTTCTCAATTAGAAGAGAGAGCAAGGTGGTCTTTCCGGTGCCCGTTGGCGCCATGAGGCACAGGCGTTCATCAGGCCCGATACGTAAAGAACAATCGTCGAGCACGAGTCTATCGGCATAAGAGAAACGCACTCGATCAAGCTCGAGCGCGACCGAGCTATTCGATGGAGGCAAGATCGTGCCATCTGATAAAGCAGCTTGTTTAGAAGAGCGCGCGTAGCGTGCGATTCGTGCACTCTTGCCGCTTGCATCGAGCAGCCCAACAGCAATCTTTTCATTAAGCCACCCAAGCACCATGACCGTGATGGTCCACATGAGTAGTGCAGGAGTATCGAGCGTGAGTTTTGCTGCGTAGACAGCAGCGCCAATCGAATCGAGGGGAATGCAGAGCAGCTCTGCAGTGATACCAGCTTTCCATGATAATGCGATCGCGGTCTTTGCGGCAGCTGAGAAGAATGGCAGCATCGTAGGCCAGGTCGAAGCGAGAAAGACGCGTAGTTTGCCTGCTCCTTCGAGCAATAATACACGCTCGATATCGATCTTGCGTGCTTGTTGTGCTTCAAGAGCAGCAACATAGAAGGGCGGGATGGTGACGAATGCAACGATAGCAACAAGTGCACCGAGCGATCCTGCTGCTACGAGCACGATCACGATGATACAGGCAACAGGTGCGCTCTTCATGACTTGCATCGCTGGTGCGAGCAGCACTTTTATGAAGTTGATGCGCGCGGCAAGGAAGCCAAGCAGCGTTGCGATCAGTGCACTTACCAGGCTTACGCATACGATACGCATACCCGTACGCAACACCGCTTCCCAAAAATCGGGTTCGATAAGGTTCTGAACGAACGAAAGGAGTGTTTCGCTGGGGCTTGCAATGAGGATCGGATTGCCCACGATGAGCGCGATCGCGATCCAAAGCGCAAGCCAAAAGATAATCGCTGCGCCATATTGCGCAGGAACAGGGATCTTTTCGTGCTTGCGCTTATCGTTCATCGGTTTGGGTGAAGATTAGTTCTGAGGCAGAAAATAGAAATCGTCACCAGGCATCGAGCCACCCAGTGCGGCTGCATTCTGCTGGAAGAGCGCGTCAAGATAGCCAGAGAGTGCCTCTTTCATCTCTTCGCCGGTATAGCAGACAACATTGCAGTTCGGGATAGCCTTTTCAGCAAGCGTTTCATTCTCGATGATGCCCAGTTCTACTACCTTTGCCACGATCGCAGAAGGATCGTTCACTGCAACCTCGGTAGACGCTTCGTGGCGCTGGAGGAAGAGCTCGATCGCGCCTTCATGATCTTGGATCGTAGAGGTCTTTGCGACGGTCACGCCGGTCACCATATCGCCCTTTTGTCCACCCGTGATCTCTGCCCATGATTCGGTCAGATCAAGTACGGTGTGGAGATTCTCGTTCTTTAGCGTGCAGGCAGTAGCGTAGGGCTGAGGCAAGATGCCGATCGCGTCATTTTGCTTAGTGATCTGTGCGACCACCTCGGTCGGCTCGGAGCAGAATTCGATCGTCAGCTCATCTTCAGAAATGCCTGCAGCATCCAGAAGAGCCATGAAGGTGTATTCGGGAACACTTCCTTTGCCTGTCATGTAGACCGTGCGACCGCGGAAGTCTTCGATATTAGAGATATTTTCGTCTGCGGAGATGCCATAGAGCACACCAAGCGTATTGACGTCGATCACCTGGATCTGGCCTTCAGTACGTGCGTAGAGCACTGCGGCAACGTTAGCTGGGACCAGCGCGATATCGATCTGATCCTGCAGCAGGAGCGGCGTCAATTCATCTGCCGCGCCCACCACGGTGAACTCTCCCTGATCTTGCTGCATCATATCTGCAAGGCCGATCGAGGTCGGGCCCTTCATTGAGCCAATGCGCAACGCATCGGCTTCTTCGGCATATTCAGAGAGATCAGGCTTTTGATCGCTGTTGTTCGACGCGCAGCCGAGCAGGGTGAAACAGAGGGCAAAAGCAGCGAGCAGCACTACTAAGAAGGTTGATCTGGCAAGTTTTACATTCGTCATGGTCGTGTTCTTTCTCTTGGGGTTGATCGGGTATATCGTGTTCGCTCATGAAACGCTCAAAGCGATTCGTATGCTTCGGTCTTTAGTGCGCAACCACGTGTTCAGTGTGCAGAAGATGGTGCGCTTTTTCCGAACATGGTTCACCAAAGAAGTCTTGATAGAGCATCTGGATTTGTGGATTTTCGTGCGAATAACGAAGCGGCATCTCGTTCTTGTCGATTCCGCGCAGGATCTGACCACGTGCAAGACCGCGTTCGCTTTCGCTTCCGTCGATCGGTTGGCCGCCGCCACCCGCGCATCCACTCGGACAAGCCATGATCTCGACAAAATCGTACTCGACGATGCCGGCACGGATCGCATCGAGCAATGCCTCTCCGTTTGCCATGCCGTGAGACACTGCACAACGAACCTGCGTACCTTTCATATCGAAGGTTGCTTCTGTCCATGAGCCATGTTCGCAGCTGACGAATTCGAAACCGTCGGGTGGAGGCAGCTCGCCTGTTGAGACGAAGTAAGCAGTGCGTAGCGCAGCTTCCATAACGCCACCTGTGGTTCCGAAGATCACGCCAGCGCCTGTGTAGGCATCCAGTGGATCGTCGAGCGGCAGAGGATCGAGTGTCTTAGCGTCGATATCTGAAGCGCGCACCCAGCGAATGAGCTCACGTGTGGTAAGTGACCCGTCCATATCAGGAATACCAGGATTCGATTCCATCGGCAGCTTCACTTCGCTCTTTTTCGCCGTGCAGGGCATGAGCGCAACCGAATAGATCTTTGCGGGGTCAAGTTCATGTTTTTCGGCAAACCAAGTCTTGATGACCGCGCCAAGCATCATCATGGGGCTTTTTGCGGTCGAGAGGTGAGCGAGGGCATCGGGGTGCGCATTCTTGGTGCGCATCACCCATGCAGGACAGCAGCTGGTGAACATTGGCCAGGTGATGCCGTTTTCGTCAGGTGTTTGCTTGCCCAAACCATGAAGCAGCTCGGTGCCTTCTTCCATAATGGTGAGGTCAGCGGCAAGTGAGGTGTCAAAGACGTAATCGACACCCATTTTGCGCAGTGCAGCGACCATGTGCTCAACGGTCAACTCGCCTTCGTCAGCACCTAGACCAACGCCCCAAGCGGTACGTGTGGCAGGTGCGATCTGGACGACCGTGGTGATGGTGGGGTCGTTGATGGCGGCCTGTAGTGCGGCGATATCGTCGCGTTCAGTGAGCGCGCCTGTTGGGCAATGCGTGATGCATTGACCGCACGCGATACAGCCTGCTTCGCGCGGGGTAGCGCCATTGCGTACGCCGACATTGGAATTAGCGCCAGAGCCGATGAAGCTCCATACGCCGATGTTTTCGAGTTTCTCGCAAGCAGCAACGCAACGACCGCATTTCACGCAGCGGTTGGTGTCGCGCTGGATGATCGCAGGAGCTGGCCATGCGGCACGATGTCCACGAGCGAGCTGCTTGCCGTAAGGGTTTGGTGTAGTCTCGATGACCTTGCCTTCTTCGGTGCCGTGAATAAGGCCATATTCGAAGAGGAGTGCTTGGAATTTGCAGGTATAGTTGCGGGGACACTCAGAACAGTTGAGGTCATGCTGACTCAAGAGCAGCTTCAATGCTGTTGTACGGGCATCTCGCACGCGATCGGTGTTCGTTTGGATGAGCATACCTTCGCGTACAACGGTATTACATGCAGCAGCGAGTCGATCTTCGCCCTCTACTTCGACAACGCACACACGACATGCGCCGATGTCGTTAAGATCAGCGAAATAGCAGAGCGTTGGGATGGTGATGCCTGCTTCTGCTGCGGCATTGAGGATCGTGGTGTCATGAGGGACGGAGAGGCGGTTGCCATCGATCGTGATAGTTACCATGCTGGTACCTCCTCGAGGTTGGTGGCGGCAAAGCCGTAATGGTCGCAGCGTAGGCAGCGTGCGGATTCCTGGGATGCTTCTTGACAGCTCATGCCAAGCTTTGCGATATCGAAGTTCTTAGCCGCGTCAGCGAATGCGACATCTTTGAGGTTCACGCGCCCACTTGGTCCGATCGCAGGACGTGCTGGTGGGATCGTGACAGGATCGTATACATCATGATGGAAGCCAAGCGCCTCATCGATATTGGCGGCAGCGACCTTACCTGCTGCGATCGCCTTGATGACGGTAGCAGGGCCGCTCACCGCATCGCCACCTGCAAAGAGCGGGGTAGGCGCTGCTGCGATGGAGCCATCTTCTTGTGCGATGATGCAGCCTCTGTTTGTTTCGACAACATGAGCGAATGCACCCGAATCGATATCTTGGCCGATCGCGACCAAGATCACATCGCAAGGGATCGTGCGTGGATCAGTATCTGCGGCATAGGGCGCGGGGCGTCCGTCGCGTCCGACCGAACCGATGATCTGGGGTTGCGTGACAAGACCACATACGCTGCCATCTTCGGCGAGCTTGATAGCGACAGGAGCTTCGAGCTGTGTGATCTGGCAGCCTTCAGCCTGAGCTTCTTCGATCTCTTCAGGAAGTGCGGTCATGTCAGCGATGCGACGACGATATACGCATTCGACCCATGAGGCACCAAGGCGTTTTGCCGTGCGCGTGCAGTCCATGGCAACGTTGCCGCCGCCTACGATGCAAACGCGCTTACCGCTCAGATCGATCGGCAAGCCATCGCCTGCAGCGCGCAGGAAATCGACAGCGGAGATGACACCAGGAGCCTGTTCTCCATCGATGCCTAATTTCTTGTCGCTATGAGCGCCGATCGCAACATAGACAGCATCGAAGGTGTTCGCGATCTCATCGAAAGAAATATCTTTGCCAACCGAGCAGTCGGTCTTCGCTTGTACGCCCGTGCTCAAGATAAAATCGATATCGGCATCGAGCTTAGCTTGCGGCAGACGATAGTCGGGGATGCCGTAGCGCACCATGCCACCGAGCTTCGCGCGCTGATCGAAGATAGTCACTGCATGACCCATCAACTGCAAGTAGTATGCGGCGCTCAGGCCTGCAGGACCACCACCGATAACCGCGACGGTCTTGCCCGTTGCAGGCTGACATGCGGGAGCTTCGCTCCAGTCTGCGTTGTCGGCCGCGTAGCGCTTCAGTCCACAGATATTGAGCGCGTCGTCCTCGAAGGAGCGACGGCAGGTGAATTCGCAAGGATGCTCGCATACGTAACCGCATACGGTGGGCAGTGGGTTGTCGTTGCGGATGACACGCAATGCATCATCGAGTTTACCTGCGCGAATGCATGCAATGTATGCTGGGATGTTCACGTGCGCAGGACAGGTCTGCACACAGGGGGCTACAGGTTTAGCGCGATGCGTGCAATGATCGCTCGTGGCGTGACTTTCGAAGTCTGCCGCAAAGCCATCTAGAGCATCGAGCAAGGTCTTTCCTGCCGTGAAGCCGATCGCGCAATCGGAAGCGTCGAACATGACTTGCGCGGTCGCGCGGAGAAGCTCAAGGTCTTCAGCGGCACCTTCACCTGCAAGAATTCGATCGAGCAGTTCGCTTGAAGCAGTGAGTCCAGCGCGACAAGGGGTGCATTTTCCGCAAGAATCCGCAAGGAACATGCGTGCGAGTGCGGCAGTGAAGTCGACCGGGCACTGTTCGGGTGGGAGAGACGTGAGGCGTTGCGCGGCGAATTCCGCGAGGGAGTCCTGCTGAAGCGCGGTAGCTTCAGGCGCCTCCACAACAAGGCGAGACATATGAGTTCCTCTCTCGTGCAACGAGGTTTGCCGCACGAGTGCACGTCGATGCGCCGTGTGCTGCTTTCAAGCTTGCATGAGCAGTGGTGTATCGCCTGTGCTCGTGTGGATGACCTCGTTTGGTGTGCGTTTGATCAGCGCACAATTCTTCTCAAAAACATGTAAAGTCTAGCACCTTGTCGCATGCTGCGATGACTCATTTCGGCTGAACGGGGGCGTGTAACGTACTTTTAATAAAAGTTTGGTTTTGACGAGAGATCAACATTTGCTTCAACTTATATTTAGCTCGCATTCAGCTCACGCAAGCGCACACGTAAGCGTTCGCGTAAGTACACGCGTAAGTGCGCTTGTTTGTTCACTTACAAGCGCATGTGAAAGCGTTCGCGTAAGTACGCGCCTTAGCACTCGCTTAAGCGTTCGCGTAAGTGTGCTTGTTAGTGTGATCCGCCCGTGCGAGTTGTATGTATGAGTTTGCATGGCCATACGCGTTCTGGTTCATATTTTTTCTTCTGCAGCGTGTTTTGCAGCGATTTCGCCAAAAATTGCAAGAGATTGTCGTTTGTATGCACATACTTCTAGGGAAAGCATCAAAAATGTGTGTACAAACGTAAATATGCAGCAGGATTGACAGGAAATTACGCGATGTTGTCCTCTTCAGACGGTTTTCGCGTGAAAAACGTGCATACAACCGCAAATCTCAAGCAAAAAAGTGCGATATCACTGCAAAAGAGTCTTGCTGTATGTTGAATTGCTTGCTTATTCGAAGAACGCCACACAGGCTAGTTTCTTGTCCGAAGCGATTTATAAGGAGGTCCGCTTATCGCACAGGAACAGAGGCGCATAGATGTATAGGATCATAGGTGTATATGAACAGAAGAACAGAAGAACAGGGGTGACAAAACGTCCCGCACTTTTTCTATCTGTCCTATAAAAGGGACAAACTAGCGCTCATTCTTTTCGTATGATGAATCCATCAGATAAAACAAAGAAAGGGTGATCATGATGTGCCAACCTTCAAAACAGCTTTACAGCTTTCACGTGAGTGGCTTTCAGTATTGGCATGGTGCGCTTGCGATCGGCAACATGAAGCTTGGTGAGCAGCTTGAGCATCGTCCAGAATTTGACAATCCGCACGATGCGAATGCGATCGATTTGTAGGCTGGTCGATCGATCGGTCAACCCACTGATCAGCTTGTCTGCTCGTTTCATCTGTTAACGTGCAATCCAAATCTTTCATACCTATTTCTTCTATCTCCTTTCTCGCGAACACCCGCTCTAAAGCGGGTGTTCGTGTATTCGGGTTCGTAACTTCTGAGTGGTGCTCATAAGTAGCGTGATGCCTGCTGTTTACAATGAGAAAAGAAGCTACAGAGAGACAGCGATCGAGAGAGAATAAGTATCAAGGGAAAAGCAATCAAGAAGCACATTAGGGTTGAAGGGGAGAATCATGAGTGAGCGAGGAAACGATCAAGAGAACGATCCAGGGAACAATCAAGGGATCGATCAAGGGAACAATCTAGAGAACGATCTAGCGAACGATCCGGAGAACGATCCAGAGATCGATCCGAGGGATGATGTGATAGATGTGATAGACACGATGGATACGATGGATACGATAGATGCGTTGGATGTGATGGATGTTGTTGATGTAGTGGCCTGGGAGAAGAGGATCGCAGCATCAGGCACGCCGCTTGCAGAGCTAATGGTTCGTGCAGGGAGGGCAGTTGCAAGCTATGCGAATGACCTGCTGTTCGATCAAGATCCTCTGCAGTCGTTCAACGACAAATTCTTGATCGAGAGTATTGTCGATGCGCGCAAGGGCGCGAAGAAGATCGTGATCTTGTGCGGTTCGGGAAACAACGGTGGTGATGGTTGGGTCGCTGCGCAGGAGCTTGGTGATCAGGGATATGACGTCACGCTCGTATCGAAGACTCCAGCAAGCCAGTTAGCTGTCGAGCCTGCGCACACCAATGCGCTCAAGGCGGACGAATCAAGCAGCTTCGAAGTCGTGATCGATCCGGATGCGGAAGAACTCGCGGCGATTTTGAATGCATCTAACCTGATCATCGATGCGATCCTGGGTACGGGCTTTGCCTACGATACAGTCCGCGAACCTTACAACACCTGGATCAATCTTGCGAACGCGACACGCGAAGAAGATGGTTCGAGTGATTGGTCGGCCTGCACCACAGATGATTTCCTCGCAAATCAAAATACGAAGATCCTGGCAGTTGATTGTCCAAGTGGCTTGAATGCTCAAACTGGTGTACCCGCAAACGACTGCATCAGGGCTGATCTAACCGTTACGATGCTCGCGATTAAAAAAGGCCTCATCGAGCCATCTGCTGCACCATATGTTGGCGATCTTTGCCTTGACCGGCTCGGCGTGAGTGCGGTTTGCTGACTACGGCGTCCGCCGCTTGCTTTCTGCGCGTCTTTTTGACAGTATCGCTTGAGAGGTTTCGACAGAAGGATGATCGAATGAAGCGTCGTTACGAACAGCTGATCGTGGACATTCAGGACTACCCAAGCGAAGGAGTGGTGTTCAAGGACATCACGCCAGCACTTGCGGATGCGGAAGCATTTTCTCAGATCGTGGATGATTTGGCAGCGCATTTTCAAGGTCTCGGTGTTACGAAGGTGGTTGGAGCAGAGGCACGCGGTTTTTTGGTCGGTACCGCAGTTGCCTATAAGCTCAAAGCAGGGTTCGTTCCGGCGCGCAAGCCGGGTAAGCTGCCTCGTGAGACCATCAGCGAGAACTTTGATCTTGAATACGGCAGCTCAACGCTCGAGATTCACACTGATGCACTCAACGGAGATGATGTTGTCCTTATCATCGACGATCTTATCGCAACAGGCGGAACAGCTGAGGCGATGGTGAAGCTTGTTGAGCGTTCGGGCGCGCACCTTGCTGGCCTGGGATTCTTTATGGAACTTGCATTTTTAAACCCGAGGGCATCTGTGAGTGAAGTGACCGACGTCGAGATCTTCTCACTCGTCACGGTTGAATGATCTCTTGTTTTTAGGACCTGCGAATCACGGAACAAGATCGCATGGCATCTCGCGTTTGATAAGGTAGAAGATACCGAGAAGCGGAATCATGAGCCACGGAATCCATAGCAGTAGCGCGATGGTTGCGGTGCGTACTGCATAGAAGACGGCTCGATAGCCGCTTGTGCGAACGCGACTTTCACAGGTCATATGCACGAACGATCCTCCTGGCGTGCTTCCATTCCTGCACCAAGGAACCACTATTTCCACAACAAAGAACAACACAACAAACGCGCCATCGCTAAACCACTGCTGTGTTTGTTGCGCGCTTGCTCCTGGCAATGCAAGCTCCACGCTTGTCAGGTAGAACGGCAGCGAGATGATCAGCCAGAACAGGCCATTTATCACTACGATGATCATCAGATCGACCCAGAGTGCTACGCAGCGACGCACAATGCCAGGATGCTTTGTCGTCTTCACGGCTTCGAGTTTTTGAGGCACTACGCGTCTGAGGGTTGAAGAGAGCAGCCATCCTAACACAGCGCCGAGCACATTGGTGATAAGGTCGTCTACATCGCAGCAGCGATATGCATACGGATAGATGCCGAACAGTCCTGTGAACTGCGCGGTCTCGATGAGTGCTGATACTGCTAGCGATAGCAGTAGAGTCGGCACGAGTCGTATACGCAGAAAATAGCCTACGATGAATCCGAGTGGCAAGAACAGTACCACGTTGAAGAACAGTTGAAAGACCGCTTTCCAGCCGTCTTTTGCGGTATCACCTATGAATGCGAACGGATCGAAGTTCGCTGTCACCCCATAGGTGATGCCGAGCCCTTCATTGCCTGAAGGCAGAGGCCAAAGCGTGAAGCATCCAAGCCCTACCAGGTAGAGCACAGCAAGATAGGTGCCAAACACTGATCCTGCGCGCAAACGACCGTCGCGATGGTAGAGATAAGCCAGGATCGGGAGCGTCAGCAGAGCAGAGATCGTGGGCCACAGCATCAGCGTGATCTGGAAGTTTTCGGTGTAGTTTGCGAGAAACCCTCGGATGGCACCCATGGTCGCTGCCCCCTCGATCATTGATTAGTTGGTGCTCGCGCTCGGCTGTGTTGCGAGCGGTACACGGCCGAGCGATTGGAGCATAGCACGTGCAGATTCATAAAGGAGTAACATGACGAAAGCGTAAGACATATCGCTTCAGCCTGAATACGGGGAGATATTACAAAACGCTTTCAGCTGCACATCTGTTCTTCGGGGCTGCTTTTCCCACCCGTAAAATGACACATATGAATAAAAAGAGGGAGGTGCCTTGATGAACGGCAGTAGCGTTAATAGTTTTCTCGTGCTCATGACTAGCGATATCGATAACTTCATGTACACCTATATCTTGGTTGCGCTTCTGGTGTTCACGGGTCTTTATTTCACCATCCGTACTCGCTTCGTGCAGATTCGCTACCTCAAAGACATGGTGGTGCAGCTGTTTGAGAAGCGCGTGAACAAGGGCGGGCGCGCTATCTCGTCTTTCCAGGCGATGATGGTTTCTACGGGATCGCGCGTCGGTACCGCGAATATTGCAGGCATTGCGACTGCTTTGGCTACGGGTGGTCCAGGTGCGCTCTTCTGGATGTGGGCGATGGCAATCGTTGGTGGTGCCTCGGCTTTTGTCGAATCGACTCTTGCGCAGATCTGGAAGATCAAGGAAGGCAAGGGTGAATTTCGCGGTGGTCCTGCTTACTATATTCAGCAAGGGCTCGGGAAGCGCTGGATGGGAATCTTGTTTGCCTGCTCGCTCATCGCTTGTTATGTGGTGGGTTTCAATGAGCTGCAAGCCTACAATGCTGCTTCAGCGCTCGAATATTACATCCCAGATTACGCGACGAATGGAGCGGCAGTGGTTATGGGCGTTGTGCTGGTGCTTGCGACTGCGTTTGTTATCTTCGGCGGTCAGAAGCGTATCTCGGTCATCAACTCCATCGTAGTACCTATTATGGCGCTGGCGTATATCGGTTTGGGCGTATGGGTCACCTTAAGCCATATCACCCTGCTGCCCGATGCATTCGGTCTTATGTTTGCATCAGCCTTCGATTTTCAGGCCATCTTTGGTGGGTTTGCAGGATCTGCCGTGCTCTACGGTATCAAGCGAGGTCTTTTCTCGAATGAAGCAGGTATGGGTTCGGCACCGAACGCTGCTGCAACTGCTTCGGTCTCGCATCCGGTGAAGCAAGGGCTCGTTCAGACGCTTTCGGTCTATATCGACACGATGTTCATCTGCACCTGCTCTGCGATGTTGGTATTGATATTCATGGTCCAAGATCCTGCGACTGCCTCAGCACTCAATGGCATGCCGCTCATACAAGCAGCGGTGCATTATTTTGCTGGTGATATCGGTATTGCCTTCGTTACGCTTGCGGTGTTCCTGTTCGCCTATACGAGTTTGATCGGGAATTATTTCTATGCAGAATCGAACCTCAAGTTCATCACAGGGGGCGAGAAGAAGCGAATCCTTTTCTGGTTTCGACTTATCTGTCTGGCGATCATTTTTGCGGGGTGCTTGGGCAGCTTCGATCTGGCATGGAATACCGCAGATATTTTGATGGGCGTCATGTGTGTCATCAACCTCATTGCCATCTTGGCTCTGGGGAAGTGGGCCATCTTGTGTTTGAAGGATTACGCGCGGCAGCGCAATGCAGGCATCGATCCTGTGTTTTTGGCGGCCTCTATCCCTGGTCTGCCTGCGTGTGAATGCTGGAACGAGTCCTTCGTTGTAGCGATCGACAAGGATCTCAGCGAACAGCGATCAAAGAAGGAAGCCCCCTAGACAAGCACTCGATAAGCAGATCCTTTTGTTGAGCTTGTTTTGTGACAGGCTGCATCAAACCTGCCTTTCCCTGATTAATCTGCCACCAAAGTCTGTAAAAAGCGTTAGTTGCTTGATATGAAAGTTGCATTTTGTAAACTTGAGTATTCGGGCGACCAGCCCTCGAATTGTTGACGAACAAAACGAGAGGACAAACTTTGGGACGAAAGGCAACACGATCTCGCACCTGTCTTGCATTTGCTCTATCCTTCTTTGCTTTTATGCTTGCGATGAGCTTTCCTTTCAGCGCGCATGCGACTGAATTACCTGCGCTAACGAGCGGACAAGTGCGTATCCATGTTCTGCCATTCAACGACATGGACGCGATCGTGGTCGAATGCGATGGTCATTTTGGCATGGTTGATTCTGCTGAAGATTCGCTTTCGCCCGATGGTTCTGATTTTCGCTACCCTCAGCGTCCGGGCACCACTGATGGCCAAGGAAAAGAGGCAGAAGTCATTGCATATCTGAAGAGCATCGGTGTGACCCAAGACAACTTCGATTTCTATATCGGTACGCATCCTCACAGCGATCATATCGGCACTGCAGTACAGGTTATTCATGAATTTCATCCCAAGACCATCTACACGCCAATATACGACGACAGTATCATCACAGACTACAACAGGCTTTGGGACAATCAGTTCGTCTATGATCGCCTTGTCGCAGCAGCGCAATGGGCGAAAGAGGAATATGGTGCCCGATTCATCCAGCATCTCGATCCCGCTTGGACCGATCCCAACCCGGACCCTGACCCCGATCCTGGGGTTGATCCCGACCCTGACCCCGATCCAGACCCAGGGGTTGACCCAGACCCAGATCCAGATCCAGGAGTAGATCCCGACCCGGACCCTGACCCTGATCCGGGAGTCGATCCCGACCCTAATCCCGATCCCGAAGTCGATCCTGATCAGCCAATAGATCCAGAAGAGCTATCCATTCAGGCAAGCAACGAAGAAGATGCAGATGATGACGATACGAATACTGGCTCTCCGATATTCAAGCTCGGCAGCGCAACTATCGAGATTGTGAACTATGACGAAACCTACCTGACAACGAAGGTTCCTGATGCGAATTATTACTCATACGGTGTTAAGGTGACCGCTACGAACGGTCGCAGTGCTTTTCTTGCAGGTGATATGAATAACTATACCGATGGTGATGGGAACGGCATCGGAGACGAAGACCGTCTCAAAGACTCGTTTGGAACGATCGACTTCTTGAAGATGGCGCATCATGGTCGTACGGGATCGAATACGCCTGACTACCTGCAGAAGATATTGAAGGCCGCTCAGGGCGATGATCGATGTGTGGTCGTTCAAACAGGCGCTTATTCGCTCATGCCCTGGGAGACGATCGAGGTCCTCAACGAAAAAGGTGCTCGTCATTTTTCTGCTTCAGATGCTCTTTCGTGGGGCCATGATGCATTCGTAGCCGACCTGACCGATGCGGGTGTAAGGACGAATGTTGATGGTGATAACACCTTGATCACACAGGTTCGTACCTCAGCACCTTATGCGGTTCTGTATAGCAACGGCCTTCCTTATGCAGACACAGGCTGGCATCAAGGTACCGATGGCACGATGTATTACTTTGGTGAACCCGGTGTTGATAGCCCTTCTTCAACTCCTGTAACGAATTGCTGGGCAACGTATGAAGGTAATCGTGTGTTCATCGGCAATCAGGGTTGTAAGGCTCTTGGTTGGCAGAAGATCGACGATATTTGGTACTACTTCAATTCAGATGGCTCACTGCGCCACGGCTGGCAACAGATCAGCGGAAAATGGTACTACCTTGACCCGACGAGTGGTGCGATGGTGACCGGTTGGATGACTATCGGATCGAAGAAGTATTATCTTGACCCCGTTAGCGGTGCGATGGCGATAGGATGGAAGACTATCGATGGTAAACCGTATTACTTCGACTCGAGCGGTGCGATGACCTCGGCTTCGGGTTGGGTGAAAAGAGAAGGTATTTGGTATTATGCAACAGCTTCGGGCGCTTATCAGACTGGCTGGCTCAAGACGGGCGGCAAGTGGTATTACCTGAAGGAAACTGGTGCGATGGCTACTGGATGGGTCCAAGTTGACGGACTTTGGTATTACCTCAATGCATCAGGCGCGATGCTCACTGGTTGGCAGAAGATCGGTGGCACCTGGTATCACCTGAAGAGTTCGGGCGCGATGAGCGTGGGCTGGCTCAAAGATAACGGTAAATGGTATTACCTCAAGGAATCCGGCGCAATGGCAACGGGCTGGGCTCAGGTCGATGGTCTTTGGTATTACCTTAATGGCTCAGGCGCGATGCAAACTGGCTGGAAAAAGATCGGAAGTACGTGGTATCACCTGAAGAGTTCGGGCGCGATGAGCGTGGGCTGGCTCAAAGACAAGGGCAAGTGGTACTATCTCAAGGAATCTGGTGCGATGGCAACTGGATGGGTTCAAGTTGATGGCGTCTGGTACCGCTTGAATAGCTCAGGGGCGATGCTCACTGGTTGGCAGAAGATCGGAAGCACGTGGTATCACCTGAAGAGTTCAGGCGCGATGAGCATCGGTTGGCTCGAAGACAAAGGCAAGACGTACTACCTAACGGAGAGCGGCGCAATGGCAACAGGAACGCATACTATCGAAGGTAAGCAGTACCGCTTCAGCTCTTCTGGCGCATTGCTTTAAGGATATCGATCGAGTTTATGCAGGGCTAGATGAGCCCGTAGGTAATCTTAAGATGCAGTACGCGTTTTACTGATTCGTTCAAGCGCTCTATGGATAGCGTGCCGGTGTTCACGGCTTCGAGCAGCGTTTCGTATGCATCGCGTAGGTTGAGCGGCATAAGTAAAAGATCGCATCCAGCTTGTAGAGCAGCAAGGGCAGCTTCGCCTGAGCTGTAGAAGTTCGCGATCGCGCTCATCTCGAGCGCGTCAGTTATGATAACGCCGTTGAATTTAAGCTGGTCACGCAAGACATCCTGCACAATAGCTCGCGAAAGGCTCGCTGAAATGTCGCTATCAGTGATGCTTGGTAGTGAAAGATGGCCCATCATCACCATGGGCGCACCTGCTTCGATGCCTGCTCGGAAGGGGATAAGCTCGCAGTCTGCGAGCTGCGAGAGGGTAGCATCGATCGAGATGCGTGAATCATGACTGTCGGTAGGTGCTGCACCCAGGCCAGGGAAGTGTTTGAGACAGCAGATCATATCTGCCTCTTCAAAGCCATCCACCTGTGCTTCTACCATTCGTGCAACAGTTTGCGCATCGGTGGCGAAGGCGCGCTTGGACATTACATCACTTTCAGGGTTCGAATTCACATCACAGACGGGTGCGAAGTTAGTATCAAATCCAAGTCGCTCTAGATAGTCTGCAATGCGTGCAGCCACCTCTTTCGCGCGTGTCGGATCGTTCGTCGCGCCGATATCAGCCATGTTACCGACGTTCTCTGTGTTAAAAGATTCATTTCCGCCAATGCGTGATACGGTGCCACCTTCTTCGTCCACGGATAATAGTGGAGCAATGCCGCAGGCTTCGCTAACCGTTCGCTTCAGATCGGCAAGAAGGGTGGTGGTCTGATCTGGGTCGATAAGGTTATCGCGGAAGAATGTGATGCCGCCTACGGGCATTATCTTGATCGCTTGGGCAAGCTCGTTCGTCAGAGCAGTGATAGCGGTTTCTTCGTTGTCTGTTTGGGCATCGTCTTCTGCGGCTGCTTGAGCAGTGTTCGTACCCAGGAGCGCCTCGGGTGTGACCACAAAAAGCTGTGCGAGCTTCTGCTCTGTGGATAAGCCTGTGAGCAGTGCCGAGGCGTATAGTTCACTACTGATGGACAATATGCTCTTTTGGGCAAGTCCTTTTGCGAACGATCCTGCCTCAGCACCATTTCTTTGTAGGGAATCGCACCCGAACAACGAGAGCGATGCTGCAGAAAACACTCCTGTTGCTGCAAGCTTCATCAAGCTACGCCTGCTGATTGGGCGTGGGTCTGATGGTTCCTTGAGGTGATTTGTTGGTTTGTTCATGCATACCACCGTAGCATGTTTGATGCTCGATATCGAGGGGTGAGGCGGTAGCACAGGGATGTTTTGGATCAGGCGCCAAGGCTACCCAACGCTTCGAGGGTTGCCTTGATATTGTCCTTATGCCAGTTCTTAGGTCCTCCTATGAACTGTGTCGCGTATGCGCCAGAAATTCGGCAATTGCTCAGCGCTCCTTGTTGTGTGGTGAACTTGATGTCGCCGTTTTGGGTGTGAAGGTCGACCACGGTATTGAGCAGGTCATCTGAAAAGTCGACCGACTCGATGTCTTGATAAGGAACGACGAGGGGTACTTCTTTTCGCAAGGTCGTCCAGTTAGGATCGAAGGGCAAACAGACCAGCTCATTCTCGCACATCTGAAGTGCGTAGAGGTCAGAGGCCCATTGAAAGAACTGTACTATCTTGCTGCTCAGGTTGTCTTGAGCAGGCCTCACGATAATAGTGCGGCCTTCGAGCGGTTCATATCCTGCTTCTTTCGTGTACTCCCATACGGTTTCTTCACGTGTCATATCAATGCCTTCCTTTTTCGTCGACGACAAACTGAACGGACGAAAGCAGGCGTTTTTAGACTACGCTCATGAGCGCCCATCCGATAACACCGCCAAAAGCCGCTCCTGCGAGCAGCTTTACGACAGTCGCACCAAAGGGATGTGCGCGCGAGAATGCGCGAGGGTCATGAAGGTCTTCTTCTGCGGTGTTGCCTTCGAGAAAGGCTTTGATCTCACGATAAGCGACCACATCATGCTTCTTCTTGATGCGCTCATACGCGAAGGCGGCTCCCATTCCGATGACATATAAGAGCAAGAATGCACCTAAGCCAACAATGTTTCCCTGCGTGAGTCCTCCTAGATCGGAAGGTTCGCGCCAGAGGAACGAGAGCGAGGCCAAGAAGATGAGAGCAAGCGCGAAAGAAGTGGACATGACCCCGATGAGCCATTTCAGCTTCTTCGAATCTTCCTCCATAGCTTTGCGTATCACTGCAAGATCGCCCATGACCAATTCGTCCAAGGAGGAATCGAAGAGTTCGCCGAGGAGCAATAGGCTTTGCACATCGGGATAGGTTTTGTCGTTTTCCCAACTCGAGAGCGTTTGTCGCGAGACGAATATTGCTTGCGCGACATCTTCTTGAGACAAACCTAAGCGCTCTCTCTTTGCTCTGAGCTGCTTGGCGAGTTCCATCGATCCTCCTCTCGCAAACGCTGCTTACGTCAGGCATTGAAAGATAGCATGACAGCAAAGCGAAGTGTGCCAAATGGGAGATATTTCTGATGTAAAAAGTTCTTTACATACCATTTGAACTGGGGAATTAGGTATGCATATGAATGCCACCATCGACCATGAAGGACTGTCCGGTGAAATAAGAACCTTCATCGCTGACAAGGAACAGGATGAGTGGTGCGCAGTCTTCTTCGGTGGTGCCAATCCTTCCGAGAGGGCTTTTCGACTCAAGGCTCTTCAGTGCTTCGGGCTGGGTCTGGCGGAAGAAGTCAGTTGCGATGATCGGCAAGAATACATTCACCGTGATGCCGTACTTACCCCATTCGCGTGCGCCTGTGCGTGTGATCGCGCGGATGGCCTCTTTCGCCATGCCATAGGCACCAAAGCCTTCGTTACCATCGTATCCTGCTGCCGATGCGGTGTTGATGATGCGCCCATGTTCGCTCTTCTTGAGGTAAGGGAAGCATTCCTTCATGAACAGCATACTGGCAAGCGCACCGCTCTTGAATGCGGTCATCGCGTAGTCGATGTCGATATCCTCGATCTCGCAGTAGGCCATCGAGCCTTGCGCACAGTTGATCAGGATATCCACGCCACCGAACCTATTGACGCACTGTTCGACAACATTTTTGATCTGATCGGGCTCCATGACATCGCAGGGCACGGGAAGGACCGCTGCGCCGGCTGGTTCGAGCTCAGCCTTGAGCTCTTCGAGTTTTTCCATGCGACGTGCGCAAATGCAGATGTTCGCGCCGTTTTCGGCCAGTACTTTAGCAAGTCCGCGACCTACGCCAGAGCTTGCTCCTGTGACGATCGCCGTTCTTCCTTCAAGTTTCTTCATGTGCTTCGCTCCTGTTCATGATGGGTGAGAATCGTGTATGAGGGAAACTATAGCACGAGGGCACGCTACAGATGGGTTGGGTCGCAAAAGGACAGCAATACCCTATGACCCGACCGTTTTGCGGGCGATAATCTAGATCATTCCGAGTGCGCGCAGAGCTGTCATCGCAACAATTATGATGATCGATGTGACGAGCACGTAGACAATATTCCAATTCCATGCGAGCTTGAAGGGGGAGCGCTCGATCAACTGCGATACTGCGATAGTGTTCGCTGAAGTGGGGCAGGCTGCATTGCCCAGCGCCCATGTCGCGCAAAGGAGCAATGCGAGATATTCTGGCGTGATGCCTGCTTGAGCGGCGCTTAGCGATCCTCCGACTACTGCGGTATAGACGATCGGATGGATGCCAAGTGCAGATACGATGATGCCAAGGAAGAGCACAAGCGCTGTAAGAACGAGTACATCGTGTCCGATCAGTTGCATGAGGTTGGTCACAAGGATCGCACCGAGTCCCGATGCGCTTATGCCTGCGGCAAGAACGCCTGCAGCGGTGAAAAGGATGATCTGACCCTTGACCTGGGGAAGCTTTTGCGCAAGATATTCAGTGCTTATCCGCTTGTGTAGCACGGGAAGCTTCTTGATGCATGCCATCCACAGAAAAGGAAAGAGGAGCGAAACGAGTGCTACTGCAACGATGACGGATATCGAGCAGAAGTGCGCAACAAGCATGACCACGCCGATAAAAGCGATAGAGAAGCCGATCAGTTCTGTAAGCTTGCGCCGGTCGAGCTTTATCTCGGTCATGTCCGCCTTTGAGTCTTCATCATGCTTGTTTTCGCTTGTTTTCGTGGACTCATCGAGCATGTCGTCTTGAAAAGCTGCGTCTCGCTCTCGAGTTCTTCTCAGTCCGTTCACTTCGACCATGAGCCAGCCGACTGCACCGGCGATGAGGCAGCAGACGAGTGCCGCGGGTGCGAATGTGAGCCAATTCGCTCCGGTGAGCTGAAGCGCTAACGCAGCAGTAGCAGTAGTGGGAGACCAGAACAGACAGGTGGCAAAGCCGCGGCTGAGCGCGGTGCCGAGAAGACGAACGTTGCTACTGTAGTGCCCGGCACGAGCTACCTCGTAGGTGAGTGGAACAGATGCAATGCTTACTAAAACGCCGAGGAATGATGCCATGATGCTCACCAGTCCGTAGTAGCGTCCTTTCGTATGGGCATAGCGTGCAAAGAGGTAGCGAAGCGATGCAAGATAATCGCCATGACGCACAGGAATGCTGATTAAGGGGACCATGATGAACATGGCAATAAGAAAAGCGTTGTCTTGTAGTGCTTCTTCCCAGTCGTGAATCGAAGATTGCGCTGCGATGAGCATGAGCGCACCAACGATAAACATCGCAGCAGCGATGAGACGAGAGCTTCCGCTTGTTGCGAGAAAGCTCAAGATGAGCACGATGATGAGCAGGATGCTATTTATGTCATAGAGAAGCGGCGATGCTATGAAAACATTTGCCAGATAGCTGAGTCCGAAGATGAAGGTGAGTGCACAGCGTAACGTGCGGATAGCCTTCTTCTCGTCAATCATCGATCGGATCCTTTGGGAACTAAAGCGTCGTTCATCTCTTACGTATGGTAGCATCACCCCGCTATTCGTAGGGAATGACATTCGTGAAGGAATAGGTGTTATCCGAGCCCACCACCAGGTAGTTCTCAGCGCCACCGAACTGATCGTCAGAAGCGTCGATCACGCTTACCTGAGCGAAGTGTTCGCGCAAGCTTTCAACGAAATGATAGAGGCGATACATGTCATCGCCTGTGTATTCGATCACGCAGTTGAACATGAGCAGACCGCCTGGCGTGAGCTTGTCTTTAGCTGATGCAATGCCTTCATCGTTTCTGAAACAGCTTGCATCTTCGCGCCCAGTGAACGCATCGATAATGATCGCATCGTAGTGATCAGAGCAGCGTTTCAGGAATACTTCACCATCTTCAATGAAGATGCGCAGATCCTCGGCGCGATCCTGCTTTGCAAGCTGTGCTTCGAGCCGATCGAGGAAGAAGAATTCGCGTGCGATGTTTACCATAGCCTCATCGATTTCGACCACATCAAGCTTCACGTCTGGGTGTTGAGTAAGAAGTTGCTTGGGGTAGGCAAACCCTGCACCGCCTATCATGAGCACGCGCTCGATCGGGTGCGATTCGGCGATCTCGAAAAGGTGATCAAAACTGCGGAGGTATTCAAAGGGGCAGAGCGCCCAACGTTCATCGAGGTAGGTTGCAGATTGTAAGACGCTATCGACGGCGAGTACGCGCACATCTCGATCATTCTCATCGGGGATCGAATAGATGGAGGCTTCTCCGAACATCGTAGGGAGATCGTGTTGGCCGACGAAGTGGCCTTGCATTTTTTTCAGGAGTGATCGAAGCATATTCTTCCTTGGTTTGCAGTCGTATGTTGGAGCGGCAAAGCTGCACTTACCGCCAAGCTTTAGTCCCATTGGTGGTGGAGCATTAATACAGCCGAGCGATCAAAGAGTGTTTTGTTTCTATAATGACAGAGTAATCGAACAAGCCATCATTTAAATGATGATCTAGTTTGTTGTTCTCTGAAGATGGGGAACGAGCGCGTATGGATCTATCGAATGTTTTTGCGCCACTGCGCGGGCGTACATCCGCACTCGCGTTTGAAAGATTCGGTGAAACTGCTCTGTCGTGGATAGCCTACGGCACGTGCGATCTCGGCGATCGATCGATCTTCATGCTCCATGAGCTGCGCGGCACGCTCCATGCGCATGCGTCTCAAACTTTCAGCTACTCCTGATCCTGTTTCTTTCTTATAGGTTGCTGCGAGATGTGCACGACTCACACACAGATCGCGTGCAATGCTCTCTAGGGTCAGTGGCTTATCAAGGTGGTGGAGCATGATGTTATTAACGTTCTTTACCAGCTCTTTTGCGGTTCGGGTGCCGTATGCTCTTTCAGCACCGATCTCACTCGTTGCTATTTCGAGCAGGCATGCAACAGCTTCAGCCATGAGTGCTGTTAGTCGAAATCCAGTCGATGGCATGTCGGCTGTATTGATGTCAAGCCTGCTCAACATCGCTTCAAGCTGAGGAGAAGAAAGCGTGCGAGAGACCTCCATGAGCCTTTCAAGAAATACTTCTGTGTCGTTGCTGTGCTCATAAGCAAGTTGCTTGAGAAAACGAGGCGTGAAGCAGATCGAGCGCGAGACGTAAGAAGTGTGTGGCTTTAGACGATAGGGATAGGTGCCAGGATCTTGACAATAGAGCACAAGATCATCTGCATTCGAATCTTCGATTGCGACAGGCATCGTCTCAAGGCTTCCGCGAGACATCGAGCCTAGGCAAAGATATCCAGGACTTTTGCTGGTCAGATCAGCACCATCAGCAAGCGAGAGATCGAGCACGGTTACCAAGCATTCTTTTCCGACACCTGCCATCCAAGCACTCCCGTTGCCTCGGTCTTCTTTTAAGTGCGAGACAATGCCGCATCTTTTTGCATGTGGCACCATGTCGAGCGTTTCGATCTGAGGAAGGAACAAGTGGTGCAGATTCTTATCTATGGCAGAAAGAGGGCTCGACAGGTTTATGCTTGTAGTAGCGTACTTGCTCGTATTTGCTGTACTTTGCGCCGCTCGGCCTGCTTCCAAAGCCATCTGCCGTCCCTCCTTTTTCGAATTCGTCCAGCTCTTTTTCGGTATCGTCTATAAGTTAGCCTTGCTTAACATTGCTTGTCCTCCAAATGATAGATTAGCCAAGTCAAACTTTCAAGGTGAGCTATGGCGCTGTGTGAATACGCAAAGTGAGTTGTAGGTTCAAGAAGTAAAAGAGCAAGGAGCTTTAGAGCGTGGAGGGTCTTTTCAAGATCACGGAGGCAGATGCGGTTGCCCGCGATCGTCGCCACGTCGACCCGAGGGTCGCGCTTATCGTCCTTCTTTTACTCAATGTTGCTGTTTTTGTCTCTGGATCGAAAACTATCGAATTTGCAGCAGTGGTTGGAGATGCCGTGCTCATGATCTGGTGCAGACGGAGGCGTCTAGCCGCGTATTGGCTCCTTGCGTATGTAGCGATATCGCTTGTCATGCTGGCGTGCATGATGGCAGGCCCCTTTTTCATGCCTGTGGGCTCTTGCATGATGATGCTCACGCGAATCTTCCCGACAGCGATGTTTGCCGCGGCGTTGATAACGACGACCTATCTGGGAGAAATAGCCTGCGCTCTGCAATCTTTTGGGCTTTCTGGTCGTATGGCGGTGGCATTATGCGTGGGTATGCGGTTCTTTCCTACGATCGCTCGCGAAGCTCGAGCAGTTCGTGAAGCGATGCTTACGCGCGGGATTCGTTTGACCCCTGCACGCATTGTGCGTCACCCCAGTACCGTGCTCGAAAACTTCATGGTTCCTTATATACATAGGATTTCGATCGTTGCTGATGAGCTGGGTGATGCCGTCATGGCTCGTGGGGTAGAGACCACGCGCAAGAGAAGTTGCTATCGGCAATTGAGCATCAAGGCTCTAGATGTGATCGTGTTGGTATTCTCGCTTCTGCTCGTTGTGGCGGCGATAGTAGGTAAGGCCCTCTGATGTCGAGCGATAATGCAGTAGAACTTCGAGGTGTGTCTTACACCTATCCTGGTGCCAAAGAACCAACGCTTATTAGCGTCGATCTCGCGGTACCCCAAGGTCAGTGTGTGGTTGTTACCGGACCCTCTGGATGTGGCAAGACCACGCTTACGCGGATGATTAATGGGCTTGTTCCTCATGTCTACAACGGTGATGTGTCTGGAGAGGTGCTCGTGCAGGGTTCCCATGTTGCTGACTGGGGTCCAGATGAGCTCGGTATGCGCGTTGGTTCAGTGTTCCAAAATCCGCGCAGTCAGTTTGTGAACCTCGATGTTGCATCTGAGATAGCTTTTGGTTGTGAGAATCTGGGTCTAGAACATCATGAAATCGTTCAGCGTGTTGAGGATACTGCTCGGACGCTTGAAATAGCTGACCTGCTCGGGTGTGGCATCGAAGAACTTTCTGGTGGTCAGAAGCAAGCCGTTATTCTTGCCTCTGCACTTGCTATGCATCCTGATATTTTCGTTCTTGACGAGCCTACTGCATCTCTTGACGTGGAGTCGATGAAACGTTTGGCGCGCGTTGTTCAAACGCTAAAAGCTGAAGGCAAGACGATCATCGTATCCGAGCACCGTCTCTGGTGGCTCTCTGACGTGGCCGATCGAGTCGTGATGATGCGCGATGGGCAGATAGTCGAAGATTGGAGCGCGCAAGAATACGCAGCTCTTCCGCAGGACGATCGGGCGCAAAAGGGTATGCGTGCTTGGAGCGTTTCAGAGATGGAGGAAGCAATACCTCAAGCTGAAGAAGGATCGAAGGGCCCTTTGAAGGGCGATCCGCTTTTGCATGTCGATAAGATCTCTGTTTCCTACAAGCGCTCAATCGATGTTCTCCAGCAGCTGAGCTTCAAGGCGCACCGTGGACGGATCCTTGGGGTGATCGGGGAAAATGGCGCGGGCAAAACGACGCTTTTACGGACGCTTGCAGGGTTAACCAAAGAACATGCCGGTGTCATCTCGGTGGAGCGGGATTCTGTTCGTTTTCGCGATCGTCCGAAAACGATGCATCTTGTCATGCAAGAGCCGGGCTATCAGCTCTTTGCAGACAGCGCTCGTGACGAGCTTCATGTTGATTCCCAACGCGCGTGTGTGCTTTTGGATTCCTTTGAGCTTACTGCGCACGCCGATCGTCATCCGCTGTCGCTCTCAGGAGGAGAGCGGCAAAGGTTGGCTATCGCTGCAGGGGTTGCGCGTGGTGCGAGCATCCTTATTTTGGATGAGCCGACAAGTGGGCTTGACAATGCGAATATGCAACGTGTTGCTCAAACGCTCAGAAGACTAGCAGATGAAGGTACGCTCGTGATCCTTGTTACGCACGACTATGAATTCCTCTGTGCGGCTTGCGATGAGATCGCAGAAGTTTCATCAGGACGTATCACTGCGCATTACCCGTTTGATCGCCGTCATGCTCTACGTGTGAGAGAGCGATTTGGATTTTAGACACTTCTCTGCTTCAAGAAGAGATTTCATAGAGCCATTTATCGTAGAAAGGAAAATGATCATGGTAAATGAAGCAACCGCAAATAATACACAAGGCTCAGCTACGGCTGCATCCAAGCTAACAGCGAAAGATATCGTGCTGTTGGCGGTATTCGGTCTTCTCACGTTCTTGGTGATGATGATTGTAGCGATGGTGTGTAGCTTTAGCACAGATATGGCCTGGTGGACGCATGCGATCGGCTCGATTCCTGCAGGTATCGTCTGGACCTACATCATGGCTAAGGTTCCCAAACGTGGTAGCGCTTTGATCGCAGGTGCGGTCATGGCGATCCTTGGTTTTGTCATGGGTATGGCATGGACGGGACCTGTTGGAATGCTTATTGGTGCGATTCTTTGCGAGCTTATCATGATTGCAGGAAAGCGTGCTCAATGGACCATCCCCGTCGGATTTGCGATCCTTGTCCTTTGTTGGTGGTTTGGACAGCTCTCGCTCATCTTGTTCGCGGGTGACGCATATGTGCAGATGATCATTGATATGGGAATGAGCGCTGAATATGGTCAGGGTCTGATCGCTTGGGTCTATAGTCCCGCATTCCCGATTTGTGGATGCGTTACGGTTCTCTGCGCGCTCTTTGGCAGCTGGCTTGGTCTTAAGATCTTCAAGAAGCACTTTGCTAAGATCGCAGCGTAAGGGAAGAAGATGACGGATTCTAAGCAGAGCGCACGCTCGAAGAACCCCATCCTTGGGCTTTTGGCTTTTGCGGGTTCAAGGAGATATCTTGCTTATATCGGCTCAGCGCTTGCGGCGCTCAATGGCGTGCTCACGATCGTTCCGCTCGTGCTCGTCTGGTTTGTTCTTCGTGATTTTGTTGCAGTCGCTCCTCATTTCGAGCTTGCTTCAGATGCAACGGTGTGGGCATGGGCGGCTTTCATCACGGCGGTGGTGGGTGCTGTATGCTATTTCGCAGGTCTAATGCTCACACATACTGCTGCATTCCGTGTTGCAGCCAATATGAGAAAAGCATGTCTCGCGCATATCGCAAGGGTGCCCTTGGGTTATTTTGATGCTCATGCCTCCGGGCGCTTGCGCCGTATCATAGATGGTTGCGCCGGGCAAACCGAAGACGTTATCGCGCATAAGATGCCAGATTTCATCGCTTCGATGACGGCGCCCATTGCTTTTTTGATATCGATGTTCCTCTTTGATTGGGTGATGGGCCTTGTTTGCTTGATCCCGGTCGCCGTATCTTTGTTCGCTATGTGGTGGATGATGGGGCGCGATGTCGAGGGTGGTGGACGCCATTTCATGCAGCGATATCAAGAAGCGCTCAATCGTATGTCCACTGCAGCAACTGAATATGTGCGTGGTATACCTGTCGTGAAGGTGTTTCAGCAGACGGTCCATTCATTTCGTGCATTCCATGCAGCAATAATCGACTATCGAGATATGGCCACGAACTACGTGAATTTCTGTCGTATGCCGCAGGTCGTGCAATTGGTGGCCATCAATTCTACTTTCGCGGTGCTCGTGCCAGCCGCTATCCTTCTCGCAATAAATACGGGGGATTTCGCGCGTTTTCTTACTGACTTCCTTTTTTATGTGATCTTCTCGGCGTTCACTACCACAGTGATGAGTAAGATCATGTATTCTTCCGAAGCAGTGATGATGGCTGAAGATTCTCTTCGTCGTGTGGATGAGATCTTGGCTGTAGAGCCGATCGACGAGGTCTCTGCATCGGCTGCGAGTTATCCAGCGGATGCCTCAGTAAGCTTGCGTGATGTGACATTTTCGTATCCACAGACAAACAAGCCTGCTGTGCAAGAGGTGACACTTGAGATACCTGCAGGATCGACCGTGGCGCTTGTTGGTCCATCAGGAGGCGGTAAGACCACGATCGCAAGCCTGATCCCGCGTTTTTGGGATCCACAAATAGGCATTGTAGAAGTCGGCGGAGCAAATGTTGCCAAGATCCCCAGTGAAAAGCTCATGGATACGGTCGCATTCGTATTTCAGAACGATCGTCTCTTCAAAACGAGCCTGGCACAAAACATTCGCATGGGTCGACCAGATGCAACGGATGAAGAAGTGCTTGCAGCAGCACATGCGGCGCAGTGTGACGATATCTTAGCGAAGTTTCCTAACGGCCTTGCGACCGAGGTCGGCTCGCAAGGGGTATATCTTTCGGGCGGAGAATGCCAACGCATAGCCCTTGCGCGTGCAATCCTAAAAGATGCCCCTGTGGTCGTGCTCGACGAGGCAACTGCTTTTGCTGATCCAGAGAACGAAGCACTCATTCAAAAGGCGCTTGGCAATCTTGCGCACGGAAAGACCGTGCTCATGATCGCACATCGGCTTTCGACAGTCGTTGACGCTGATTTTATTGCCGTCGTTGACGAAGGTCGTATCGTCGAGCAAGGAACGCATGATGATCTGCTCGCTCAAGACGGGCTCTATGCTCGGATGTGGAGCAATTATCAGCGCGCGGTGCAGTGGAAGATTCAAGGAGGTGGCGTCGATGTTGCGTGACGTTTTAGCTCTTACCGATGAAGGCGCACGATCCTTGCGGCGCGGTGCGCTTGTCTGCGCACTCGCAAATCTTGTTTTGATGTTTCCGATTGGCGTGTTCTATTTTGTGACCGGGGATTTCCTTGCGCATCTTGAAAATCCTTCTGCGCCTTTACCTGAGCTTTTGGCCTACTTAGGGATCATCGTTGTTGTTTTGGCGGTAGTGTTCGCTACGCAGTATTGGGAATACTATGCAACCTATAGCGTTGTTTATCAGGAAAGTGCCCGAAAACGCATCGGACTAGCCGAGCGCTTGCGCGTACTGCCTCTGTCATTCTTTGGCAAGCGTGATCTTGCAGATCTGACCACGGTCATCATGAAAGATGCAGCCGATCAGGAGCGCCTTTTCAGTCATACGATGCCTCAGATGCTTGGTACAGGGATCTCGACACTGATCATGGCCGCAATGCTTCTTGTATTCGATTGGCGATTAGCGGTCGCTTCGCTGTGGCCACTTCCTGTTGCGATCATCATTCTCTTGTGTACAGCGCGTGCTCAGACCAAAGCAACAAAAGCTAAGAACGCATCCGGTCTCAAACTCGCTGATGATATCCAGGAATATCTTGAGTCGAATCGTGAAGTCCGCGCACTAAACCGAACCGAAGATTTCCTAGCAAGGTTAGATGGAGATGTGGATGCCTTCGAGCGAGCGAAACTTCGATCAGAACTGACTACGGGAACAGCGGTGAGTTTTACGCAGACGCTTCTGCGTCTTGGTGTGGTAACGACGATTCTTGTCGGAACCTCGCTTGTTGCAAGTGGTCAGTGCGGACTTCTTGTTTTCTTTTGCTTCATGCTCGTGATCACCCGTATGTACGATCCGATCAGTTTGATCTTGCAATCTACCGCTGAGCTCATCGATATGAAGCAATCTCTTAATCGCATGAAGGCTATTGAAGACGAGCCTGCGCAAACAGGAGCGATGTCTTTTACGCCTGAGGGGCACGATATCGTCTTCGACGCTGTTTCGTTTTCCTATGATGATGGCGAGCCCGTGCTTAAAGATATGAGTTTTACCGCCAAAGAAGGCGAGGTTACTGCGCTCGTTGGCCCATCTGGTTCTGGCAAGTCAACGGCTGTAAAGCTCGCAGCGCGTTTTTGGGATGCTGATGCTGGTACAGTCTCTGTCGGTGGCGTGGATGTGTCGACGGTCGATCCTGAAACCCTGCTCACAGACTACACTGAGGTGTTTCAAGAGGTCGTACTATTCAATGGTACCGTGATGGAGAATATTCGTATAGGCAGGCGCGAGGCAACTGATGAAGAGGTTCTAGCTGCTGCGCGTGCTGCGAATTGCGACGAATTCATCTCGAAGATGCCCGAGGGTTATGCGACTGTGATCGGCGAGAATGGCGCACTGCTCTCAGGTGGGGAGCGCCAACGTATCTCGATCGCTCGTGCTATCTTGAAGGATGCACCGATCGTTCTCCTTGACGAGGCAACTGCATCGCTTGATGTAGAGAATGAATCACAGGTTCAAGAAGCGCTGTCGCGTCTGCTCGTAGGAAAGACCGTGTTGGTGATCGCGCACAGAATGCGTACCGTCATGGGAGCCGATCATGTAGTCGTGCTCTCAGAGGGTCGCGTTGCCGAGGAGGGAAGCCCTGAAGAGCTTCTTGAAGCAGAGGGTAGCTTTGCAAGGATGGCGCGTCTTCAAGGACAAGCTGCAAATTGGAAGATGTAATGGAGCTTGGTGGGATCCTCTCGCTGTTGAGTAGGGATCCCACCAGGTAAATCTACGCTCTTCGATGATCAGTTGTTCGCAGGTGATGCTGCGGGCAGCGACTCAATAAAACGTGCAAGAGAATGCATGATATTGCGTCTGCTGAGTGCGCCAACAACCTTGTTTCCTTCGACAACAGGCACTTTTTTGATGCGCTTCTCTGCCAGGATGTGGCAAGCTTCGTCGAATGGAGTATCTGCTTGTACGGAGACGACGTGTCTGGTAGCGATCGCCATTACGTTGAGATTGAGCAGATCGTTCACGCGAGTTCCAACCGTGCTATCGTCAGCGAAACGGTACAGGTTCATCGAGGGGTCAAAGACCGAAAGTTCGCTCTTGCCTAGATATGCGGCAACATCGCCATCCGAGACAAATCCGACAAGATCTCCTTGGGCATCGACGATCGGCACACCGCTCGTATCGTTGTTTGCCATGATCTCGATGACTTCTGCCATGTTTGCTGTGTCGAGAGCAACGACTGGCTGGCGATTCATAGCATCTGCAGCAGTCATGGCGCTATAGTGCGCTTGTTCACCTGCAAGCGTTGCTTCGTGGGTGGAATCCACGGTCGTACCCGAGAACATTGCCGAATAATCTGGTTCTTCTTTGCCGGTCTCGATCGCACCGACGCGCGCCTGGCCAGCTTCGGTCTTTTTGTCGCGCACGAGGATGAATGCGATAAGCGCAATAGCGATCATGAACGCGAAAATGCAGCAGAACGACACATGGTATCCGAAGAAGGTCTTCTCGATCATGTCTTCTACAGGAGTCATTCCAGAAGCGAGCGCTGAGACCGAAACGAGCAGTGCTGTACCGACCGATGCTGCAACTTGGTTGAGCGTGTTCGAAAGGCTTTGAGCATGTTGGAGCACGTCGTTTGGAAGCGAATTGATGCCCCAGGTGTTGGTCGGGGTGGTGATGAATTGCATACCCATCATGAGCAGTGTGTTAGCGAGTGCGATCAATAGAATGTCGGTATTGAGACCGAGCAGCGAGAAGCCGATTCCGCCAACAAGAATGATAAGAACACCAGGGATAACAACGCGGCGCACACCATAGCGGTCGAAGAGACGACCACCGATCATGCCCATCACAGCACCAAGCACGGCACCAGGAAGGATGACAAGACCAGAAGCCAGAGCTGTATAACCGCGTACCTGCTGAATATAGAGCGGCAAGATCACGCCTGCGCCAACGAGCGATGCCTGGATGATCATGATAGCGATCACCGAGATAGCGTAGCGATTGGAGCGGAGTATGCCCACATTGAGCATGGGCGTATCAAGTCCGAATTGCCTTTTCACGAAAAGGGCAACAACAATGAGACCAACGATGATGAGCGCGATCGAAAGCGCGAGGTTCGCACCTGAAGAGAAGGTTGAAAGACCATACAAGAGGCATACCAGTCCGATCGAGGACAACACGACGGAGAGCTTGTCGAAGGTCGTGCGTTTGAAGTCCCCATAGTTATGCAAGAGCACTATACCGAGTAGTACAACAACGACGCCAAGAGCGGTGATGATGCCAAAGAGCGCACGCCAGCCAACCGTATCGACAAGAAAACCAGCGACCGAGGGGCCAACCGCTGGCGCAAATCCGATTACAAGACCGATCACGCCCATTGCTGTGCCGCGCTTCTCGCGAGGGAATACCAAAAGAATGACCGTCGACACCATAGGCATCGCGATCGCGGTGCCAGCGCCCTGTAGGATTCGACCAAGTAGAAGGAATCCGAAGTTGGGGCTCAGCGCTGCCACGAGACTGCCGAGTGAGAAGATCACCATTGCGCAATTGAAGAGTTGTCGTGTTGAGAAACGACCAATCAAATACGCAGCTAGAGGGATGATGATAGCTTCGATGAGCGAATAGCCTGATGTGAGCCATTGGACCGTGGTCGCGCTGACCTCCATGTCGCTCATGATCGAAGGCAATGCAGGGGAGAGCAGTGTCTGGTTCAACACTGCGAGAAGGACGCCCGATAAGAGGACGATTACCATGATCAAGTCTTTTCTTGTTACACCTAATACCACGTTTTCCTCCTTAGCCACAACTGGGGCCTTCCGCGAAAGCGAAAGACCCCATATGCTCTTTTGACTCAATATTGACTTTTATCAACTATAACTATAGACATATAATTGACAGAAATCAATTATAATGATCAAAGAATCTCGAAAATGGTTTTCCCAAGAAATGATCGGCGCATAAAGGGGAGGGAGTTGCTTTGAACGAGCAATATCATGTGGTGGAGATCGAGGCATTCTTGGGCTACCAAAGCCTGGTCAAACGAGCATTGCTTAAATATCGCAATGGGCTGACCAAAACACAGACGATGGTACTCGGTCTTCTATCTGAAGAAGCTGAGTTCAAGATGTCCACTTTGGCATCGCGCATGGCTGTATCGCGTGAGCAAGCGAGTCGTGCTGTTGCGGGTGTAGTGGAGATGGGCCTGGTGGAGCGTCGTCGGAGCACAAGTGATGGGAAAGTGGTCAAAGTTTCGCTCACTGATGCAGGGCGAATGTTTCTTGATAGGCAGCAGCGTGAATGCTCGAAGATGATCAGTAGCGAGCTCGCCTCGCTCACTCAAGCAGAACGAGACGAGCTTCACGAGGTGTCACGTGCCGCGATCCGATTGATCTCCAAAGCGTTGGGCGATGGGGCTTCAGGGTAAGGTGGCTTATAGCTGATAGGGCTTGATAGTCTTCACGAGGGTTTCCTTATGTTCACAAATCATCGACCGATTGATCGCAGCGTCTGAGCTGGTGATCGCTTGGTCTAGAATCAGGTTCGCTTTGGACATCCAATAACTTGTGTGGACGGGTTTTACATGAGGCGAACTGGAAGAATAAAAGGGAAAACGTCACTCGGGAGGGACTCGATCGTGGTCGGGTTCTCTCTTTTTGCGATGTTCTTTGGTGCGGGAAACCTGATCTTCCCACCGACATTAGGGCAGCTAAGCGGCGACCTTTGGGTCTGGGGATTCATTGGGTTTCTGCTTGTCGACGCTGTTCTGTCGTGCCTTGGTGTTTTCGTGGTAAGTCGCCTTGGTGGTCCGCGGGGAGCTTTCGAAGGGGCGCTTGGAAAGATCGGTGGGACGGTTCTCACCGCTACCGCTATTTTGTGCCTTTGCGTGATCTTTGCCATGCCACGTACGGCAGCTACTACCTTTGAGTTGTCGGTTGCTCCTTATTTGGGCGAAAGTGCGAACTCCTTCTTGATCCCGTTCTCGATCTTGTTCTTCGTGGTCGTTTATCTGCTCACGTGTAGGAAGTCGCGTGTTGTTGATATCATTGGTAAATTCTTCACGCCAACGCTGTTGATTGGTGTGCTCGTGTTGATCGTGGCCGGGATCGCAAGCCCCCTTGGCGAGATCCAACCACCACAAACGGACTATGTATTCCAAGAAGGTATTCGTTCGGGCTACCAGACCATGGATGCCCTTGGGGTTGCGGCGTTTTCCATCATCATCCTGGATTCTGCTGTTGTGAAGAGCTACACCGATCCTGGTAAAAGTTCGGCGCTTCTCGCATGGGCGAGCATGGGGGCGGTGTTGATGCTCGCAGTCGTCTATGGTGGACTGACGTATCTTGGTGCGACCTCAGTGTCGCTTGGAGCAGGCATGTCGCAGGCCGACTTGCTCGTTGCTATTGCTGAGAGCGTTTTGGGGGAGGCGGGCAAGATCCTGTTGAGCGTGATCGTGGTGCTTGCGTGTGTGACCACGGCTGTTGCATTGGTGAGTTCTGCGGCTGATTTCTTCAGTCGGCTGTTCAAGAACAGGATCTCCTATCGGGCGCTTTTGGTAATAGATTGCGTGATCGGTGCGCTGATCTGCGATATGGGCCTCGATAACATCATTCGCCTTGCTGATCCGGTGCTGGGCGTGGTGTATCCGCCTTTCATTACCGTAGTGGTGCTTCTGATCTTCAGGAAGCAGATCAAGCTGCGCGAAGTCTACCAGGGGGCTGCTGTTGGTGCGCTCGTGGGAGGGGTCGTGGTCGAACTGGCGGTCACCAACGTGGTGACTGTCGTTCCGCTCGAGCTGCTCCCTCTAGCACCGGTGGGTTTTGGCTGGCTTGTTTTTGCCCTTGCCGGTGCTCTGGTTGGGCTTGTTGTGGGCCTTGCCAGGCGGAGAGCGTTAAACGGGTCGTGCCTCTAGCTTGATCTCGGCACCTATTCTCTCCAACGCCTTCAGCGCCTGATACGTCTACAAGTTGTCCCGCAATGTTAGAAGTTCAAGTAGCTCTCAATTGAAGTACACCCACTGGGGCAAACAGCTTCGGTGGGTGTACCCTGTGCAATTCAGAATCTTCCCCTTACTACGAACTGCGTGCGGCAACCCGATTGAGGGGCATAATGCTATTCGAGATTTGCTTTGATGATATCGCGCAGGAACTCGGTTGCACCGACCCCGCATGCCCCATCATAGTATTCAACGAAGCGCCGATCTTCAAGATACCCCTCTGCCAGAGCCACATGAGCTTCGGGTGAGTAGGCGTCTTCACCCCAATGCACTTTTATCCATTGGGCGTGCATTCCTGCCACGAGCTTGGATTCGGGCGACATGGGATCCTTGGTCTTCATGGCGATGGCCAAGTTGTCCTTGATGCGTTGTTCGAGCTCTTCTTTGGCATTCCATGCCGTCTTGCTCATCCCGAGCATTCGCTCATTCACGCGATCGATGGCTTCATCGCCGTACAGCTCACGTGCCTCTTGTCCATACTCTTTCTCGAAGTCGGCAACTGATTGCTTCTTGATCTGGTCAAATCGTTCCTTGTCATCCATCTTCTCGAAATCCTCCAATCCGGCCACAGCAATCCGAGCTGCGGCTATAGTCTTGTCCAATTCTTCCCTTTGTCGACAAAGGAGGGTCAAATGCTCTTGAAGCATGGCTTCGAGGTTGAAGTCGGACTTGTCGAGTGCGTCCTCGATAGATTCCAAAGGGACGCCGCAAGACCGTAGGAGTAGGATGTGTTGCAACCTGTGCATGTCGGCCATGCTATAGACCCGATAGCCGTTATGGGCTCGTGCTGGGACGAGCAGTCCGATCTGGTCGTAGTAGCGAAGCGTGCGTGGGCTAACGCCAGCCCAGTCAGCCAATTCCTTGGTGGTGAACGTTTTGTCCTCTGGAATTGTCACAGTCACTCCAATCTCGTCGCTTCATGAGCATCTGCGATAAGACTAGGCTATGACGCAACGTAAAGGTCAAGCATGAGTATAAAAGAAAATGTCATCACATACATGCTTCTGCTTATTGCTGCTGCGGAGTGAAACAATAATCGTGAGCAAAAGCGTCATTTCTGCCATGACAAGAAGGCTCTTCTTCAAGACCCAAGATTTAGACGATCTGTAATCTAACCAGTTTCTCGCCTTGAATTGTCTCCCATGCAATCTGCGTGATTGCCTCCGACAGCTGTCTATCATGCGTAACCAATAGCAACGCGCCTGGGAAACCGACCAGCATCTCCTGCAGCGCCTCAATGGAGCCAACATCGAGGTGATTCGTCGGCTCGTCGAGCACGAGTAGATTGGGATCCATGACGAGCTGCTCGGCAAGCATGAGCTTGCGGAGTTCACCGGGGCTGAGATCGTTGCCATCGAGCAGCTTGTCGGGGTCGGAGTTCAACCGCGCCACGATGGAGAGGATGTAGCCTTTCATCTCTTGGTCCTGATCGCGGAGTTGCTCTAGGGCTCGCTCGCGTTCCTCTGGTCCGACGTCCTGGGGAATGTACGCCATCTTGACGGTATCGGGAACAGATTCGATGACGCTTCGTACCACCAAGCTCTTTCCCGTTCCGTTCGCGCCGATCAGCACCACATGATCCGTTGGTGAGATCCAGAGCTCCGGCACATCTATCGAGAACTCGCCAGCAGACAGTCGCGATGCCTCCAAATGCGCTACGCAACTTGAGCGCGCAGCGACGCCGAACTCGCCGATGCGATGGTCGTATCTTTTTGAGACGGTTTTCTTAGAAAGCTCTGCCTCGGCCTTTGTGAGCCGCCCGCTCATTTTGGACGAGAGCTTCCCCGCAACGCCGTCCTTTCCAGAGACTATGGCGCGTCCGATCCTCTCCCGAGCATCGCTGTCTCCTTTGCTCAAGCCACGCTTGCTTCGCTTGCCCTTCTGACGCGCCGCCTCTTCGCTTCTGCGTTGGGCTTCTGCCTTCAGGCGCTTAGCTTCACGAGAAGCTTGTTCGCGATCCCTTATCGCAGAGGCGCGTTCGCTCGCCGCCTGGTCGCTTGCCTTCGAGTACCCTCCAGGCCGCATCGTCCAACGCGCGTCCTCGCACATAAGACTCTGGCCCACAAGGCTATCGAGCAGATCCCTATCGTGCGAGATGAGGATGCCGATGCCACCGAACGAAGCCAGCGCCTCCTTCACGATGCCGCGCGTGGCGGCATCGAGGTCGTTGGTCGGCTCGTCCATGATGAGGACATCCGGTTGTGCATAGAGGGCGCATGCGATCTGGATCCGCTTCTGCTGACCGCCCGAGAGCGTGTCGTAGCGCCAGAACCAGTCGTCTTCGATGCGGAGCAGCGCCCTTGCCCGCTGTGCCTCCTTGCCCCAATCCGATGCGAGATCGAAGAGATTTTCCGGCTCTTGGGTCGAGTCTTGCTCGCAATACGACGAGAACAGGATCGGGCTCACCGTTCCGGAATCTGGCACAACGATGCGAGCGGCAATACGCGCGAGAGTGCTCTTACCGCATCCGTTGTCGCCGATGATGCCCGTCCATCCCGACGGGAATGTGACGCTGACGTCAGCAATGGTGGGCGATACCGCCCCAGGGTAGGTATAGTTGATGTGAGTGAGATTCAGTTGCATGGCGCGCTCCTTTGAAAGGAGGTCGCGCAAGGGTCAGGCACGCGAAATTTGGGTTATAAACGAGAAGACACTGAAGCGATGCGGCACCCCAAGCGCGACCGGCGTACGGAATGGTCGTATGGGCACCCTTACGGGCATCGCTAGATCTTCATCAAACCTGACCTAACTCGAAGCGTCGCTTGCCAAAGGCTCCGCTGATTGACTGATGAAAAGAATTATAGCATGCTATTTCAGCCGTTTCAGCACGGTATTCACACCTGACTATCGTTCCGTGCGGTTTGCATCGTTATTCAAGTGAACTTCTATGGTCAACTAAGAACAACCTCCTTCAACAGTGAACGACTGGAGCAGCAGGGCATGGCATATTGCAATTCCAACAAGCAAAAATAGCTTGGCGGCACATCGCCAAGCTATCGTTTCATCACAATCTAAAGTGAGAGAAATCCCGACGGGTTTACAAAAAACGTGTCAGAAAAGTACACCTATCTACAAAGAAATTCAAAGGTGTAAACTAATGAAAAAAGCATCTATGACCAGGCATTTCACTCCCACTCAACTAGCATTTTTGTTTCTTCCGCTATTTATAGTATTTCCAGTTTGTAGCAGATTTCTGCCTTAAACCCTAAAGAGCCCATAATCTGACTCAAAGCATACTCAACGATGACTTATCTCATCGATAGATACTTTTCAAATATCTGACCTACGAAAATGATGCCTTGGGCGAAGCATATCGGCGCATTGAGATATGAGATAATGACTTTGGGCAAAAATTAGCTTGAAATATAACACATGTTATAAGGACTAAGATTATTATGTTATTCAGCGAGAAAGTAAAACTTGCGCGGAAAATAATAAACATGACGCAAGCTGAATTGGCAAGTGCTTTAGGCGTGAGTTTTGCAACTATCAACCGATGGGAGAACAATCAAGTTACTCCAAGTCCACTCGCTCAAAAAGCCTTCGAGGATTTCTGTGAAAGCAACTTCATTGATTTCCTCTCCTAGCATGTCCTAAGGATGGGATTCAATGACACGAGCAGATTTGCTATGCGACATCATTAAATATGGCTTGAATGGCGATCAAAAAAAACTGCATCAATCCATCGAAGCTATATGCGCTGAAGAACGCGGAAAGCAGCATAGGGTTTTAGCTGATCGAATAGAAAAGCTCCTTATAGCGTCCGACAACAGCAAGCACAGCAAGGATACCTTTCGGATACCTCGCGCCCTAAATGCAGGAAATAACGCAAAGAGTTTCCTTACTGAAACAAGCCCTGAAAAGAGACTCTCTGACTTGATTCTTCCTGACCACGTTTCTTCAATTTGCGATGAATTCATTGAAGAACAGCTTCGCGCAGATCTATTACGCTCTTTTGGGCTCGAACCACGACATCGTCTTTTGCTTGTAGGAGCTCCAGGTAATGGGAAAACTTCACTAGCGGAGGCACTTGCGGACGCTTTAATGCTCCCTATTTTCACTGTTCGGTATGACCAAATTATCGGTTCATATTTAGGCGAAACTGCAAGTCGCCTAGCTAAGTTATTTGATTATGTTCGCACTCAACCTTGTGTTCTGTTTTTTGATGAATTCGAGACGCTTGGAAAAGAGCGCGGCGATACACATGAAACTGGTGAAATCAAGCGAGTAGTTAGTTCACTATTACTTCAGGTCGACTCCTTACCTAGCTACGTAATTATTATTGCCGCTACAAACCATGATGCATTACTTGATAAAGCTGCATGGCGTCGATTCCAAATTAAACTTGAATTGCCTGCACCCACACGGGCTGGGCTAGAGAAGTGGTACGCACTTTTTGAAAGGAGCAATGATTTTAGCTTTGGATTAACTCCTGGGACGCTTGCTAAGCGCACATTAGGTTGCAGCTATTCTGATGCTGAAGAAATTGCAAATTCTATCTATCGACAGTATGTATTGAACATGCCTTTAGATACTGCAAAACCAATTACTGAAAGAATTCTTTCGCACTGGTCAAAGCAAAGAAAGCAGAGTAAAAATCTTACAGTTGGTGGTGAGGCGTAATGTCCGAAGTTGAACGTCCACTACTTATCCTTCCCGCAGGCACGGATACTGATAGGGCAACCAAAAGTGGTGGCCCCGGAAGTATCAATAAACCCTCATTAGAAAGACAGCAAGCGCGACTTAACCCACAATTCAAACAACTAAAACAGGCATTCGACAACCGCAAAATAGAATTTGCCAATCATCCCGACGGAATTGAGCCAGAACTTGCTTTGGTCATGGTGACTATCGGGAGTTCAGCAAATTTTCTTTCAGCGGTTAAGAAGATTGAGGGCCTTGAATGGCTGGCTGAAGGCGGGATGGAAGGAATATCTCCCGATGACGACTTCTATGATGAAGAGAATCGTGACAAGGAGCTTTCCGGGAAATTCTATTGCATTATGAGTAATCAACGTGCGCTTGATGAAATGACTTCTATTTGGGCACGTTATCAAGAAAACCCAGATATGGAGTTCCCCAAAGGATTCGCATCATTTAAAGATTTATTTGCTTCATTAAAAGAATTACGCACTTGGTCGGCTGAGGATCGATTCTTAGACACTGGGGTGCTAGAACAGTGGAAAGAAGACTTGGAGGTTATCAAAGGGGGCTTAATTCCATTTGAAATCGAGTTGTTTTATCGCTCTGACCCAACAGTACAATCTGACGCCGAACAGCATGTACGATCAATTGTGGAGTTAATGGGAGGCAAAGTCACTTCGAAATGCATAATTAATGAAATTGCCTATCACGGGCTTGCAGCACAATTACCTCCAGAGCGAATAGAAGAGTTAATAAGCAGTGATTGGAATGAGATCGAGTTAGCCAAAACGAATCAGATTATGTTTTTCAGGCCTATTGCTCAAATGTTTGACATTGATAATCACCAGCATCAAGGTTTTATCGGAGATGATGTCACACCTGAAACACCAATTTCGTCCGAACCAGTTGTCGCCCTATTTGATGGTCTCCCCGTCGAGAATCATCAACTACTAAAAAACAGATTAATAATTGACGATCCTGATGATTATGCGAGTTCATACCCAGTTCAAGACCGCATACATGGCACAGAAATGGCGTCTCTTATTGAACATGGGGATTTGAATGATTCCGCCTCCACTCCAGTAAGTCGAGCGCTTTATGTAAGACCCATATTAAAACCTTCATTTATGAAGGAAAGCTTCCCCGAAGGCGAGTTAATCGTTGATGTTATCAACCGGGCGATAATACGAATGAAAGACGGTGAGGGTCATGATAATCCGACAGCACCTTCAGTCAAGATAGTCAATTTATCAATAGGTGATTCACAGCGTCAGTATCTTAATTCGATTAGCCCACTTGCTCGTCTACTCGATTGGCTTAGCTGGAAATATCAACTCCTGTTTATCATCAGCTCTGGCAATAATATGAATCCCGTCGTTATTCAAAACGATAATGCAACTTTCAAGAATTCAACTATTGAAGAACGAACACACATGCTGGTCGATGAGGTAAAACGCAACAATAGAAATCTCCGTCTTTTCTCGCCTTCTGAAAGCATTAATGCACTGACTGTAGGATCCTTATTTGCCGATAGTTTCTCCGACGATGATACTTTGAGGGGCGTTTATCCTGTTATAGATAATATTCCTCATCCAATATCGGCAGTTGGGCCAGGCATTAGCAGGATGATTAAACCTGAAATACTAGTACCAGGCGGCCGGTTGCGTGTGGATGGACTGCTGGATGACGGAACTATTTATTGGAACCAATTCCTTAATAATGGTCCAGGCTGTCGTGTGGCATATCCTCGTTCAAGTCAACCTACGCGTGGGGAGGGATACGCAGTTGGAACCAGCGTGTCGGCTGCATTAACTAGCCATGCAGTTCATCATTTATACGATTCTCTGGAGAGCGTATTTCTAGATAATGGCGAAGAAGATAATCTTGAGCAATATGCTGCTCTTTTGATCAAAGCAATGCTGGTTCACGGTGCTGATTGGAGCGTTTTGGATGATGCCATGAGCGAGTATTACAAGGTTGATAAGCAACACGCAGCAAGATGGTTTGGCTATGGTGTCCCCAATTTTGAAAAGGTCCAATCCTGCACAAAAAATCGGGTTACCACGATTGGTTTTGGAGAGTTGAAAAATGGGCACGCTCACGAATTTTATTTACCAATACCTCTGAATCTATCAACACGATCTTTACGCAGAAAGCTAACAGTAACACTTGCATATTTTTCGCCCATAGCGTCAAAACGACAAGAATATCGAAGAGCTCAAATCTGGTTTACTCGAGAGCATGGCACCGAACGCTTGACGCCATTGAGGCGAAATACTGATTGGATGGGAGTCCGCAGAGGAACTTTGCAGCATGAAATATTTATTGGGGATGCTCCCATCCCTTGGGGCGATGACGACGAATTGTGTATCAAAGTTAATTGCAAACAAGGAAGTTTAACTGGCGCAATCGGATCTGCTGTACCATATGCCATCTTTATGACTATCGAAATTGCAGACCCCGTTGCAAATATATATGACCCCATCGCTGAGAGGGTGCGTGGCCGAGTAGCCATTCGCAACCAAGAGTAAAACTACTTTCCCGTATATGGGCTCTTGCCGTCATCGGTTTTGACCCACGTACCGTTGTCCCAAGTACGTTTCCAGTCCTCGTATTCCTCTTTCGAGATCTCGTGATTGTCGAGCTTTACGCGCATCTGCTCCCAATCACGAACGAACTCGGCAAAGAAATCCATCGCGTTGCCATAGCCTTTCACGATGGCGGGAACCCCATCAATATCGCGTACGGTATAGCCGAACGCATCCTCGTTCTCTAAGATCGCGTAAGCAAACTCGCGGCGATTTTTGAATGTTGGCGCGCTCAAGTATTCGGGTCTCACCTCTAGCGCCTTTGCGATCCTATCCAGGATATCCGGTTTCGGATTGCGATCGCCGAGCTCATATGCGCGATAGGCAGACTCGGTTATGCGAGCCTTATCGGCCACCTCTTTCTGAGTGAGGTGTAGTTCATCTCTAAGCTTCTTCAGCTTCTTTGCAAGGCTGGGAACTTCCTTTTTCTTCATGGATTGAGACCCTTCTCATGATGTAAGCCCCTGACAACTTGTCAGGGGTACAGATTACCACCTCACGTAAATGTGAGCAAATTTCTCCTTTTCCGTTGACATCACAAATACGTGAGGTTATAGTCGAAAACGAAACATCACAAAAACGTGATGTTATGCCAATCGACGAAAGGAGCCCTGATGGGAACAAGACTAATGAGCGCGACGGAAGTTGCAGAGCAGCTTGGCACTTCTAAGGCATACGCCTACAAGGTTATCCGTAAGCTCAATGCGGAGCTGGCAAAGAAAGGATGCCTGATCGTTCAGGGAAAAGTAAGCCGCATGTACTTTGAAGAACGTTATTTCGCTGGCGAGCCCATGCCTATTCCTGAGCGAGGTGGAAACGATGTCCGTTAGCAAGGATCCGGAGCGTAGAACCTTCTATGTACAGTGCCGCTACAGGGACTGGACGGGAGAGCCCAAGAAGAAGACCAAGCGCGGGTTCAAGACCGAGAAAGAAGCTCGAAAATGGGAATTCGAATTCCTGAAGCGCATAGAAGGCGCTCCTACCATGCTGTTCTCCGAGTTCTACGAGGTCTATGCCGAGGACACGAAAGTGCGTCTTCGTCAGACCACCCGCGAGACAAAAGCAAACATGATCGAGTCGAAGATCCTACCCTTCCTAGGTCATAAGCGCCTAAACGAGATAACCGCGCTTGACATCCTCAATTGGGAAAACGAGCTCATGGCCATGCGTACGAGCAACGGGCTTGAATACTCGCAGGCCTATCTGCACTCGATCTGCAATCAGCTCTCCGCCATGCTCAATCACGCTGTGCGCTACTACGGGCTCGATTCGAACCCTATGGTGAAGGTCGGTAAGATCGGAAGCAAGCAAGCCGACGAGATGAGCTTCTGGACGAAGGAAGAGTACCTGCGCTTCAGTCGCGAGGTCATGGACAAGCCGCAATCGTTCATCGCCTTCGAGCTGCTTTACTGGTGCGGCCTTCGCTTAGGCGAGATGCTTGCGCACATCCAGGCGGACTTCGACTTCAAGAGCAAGCGACCGTCTGTGACCAAGAGCTATCAGCGCATGCATCCGCGAAGATGTCATCACGGCACCCAAGACCCCTAAATCGGTCAGAACAATCGTGATGCCGAGCTTCCTCGTTGACGAGGTCATCGACTTCATGAAGTGCATCCCTGATCTGCGCGATTCCGACAGGCTCGTTCCTGCCACGAAATCATTTCTCCATCACGAGATGGATCGCGGATCGAAAGCCGCCGGGGTCAAGCGCATACGCATTCATGACCTGCGTCATAGCCATGTATCGCTGCTCATCGAGCTTGGATACTCGGCTCTTGTCATCGCGGACAGGCTCGGGCATGAGAGCACCGAGGTGACCATGCGCTATGCGCACCTCTTTCCGAACAAGCAACAGGACATGGCGGATGACTTGGAGACCCAACGAGGATCCGGCATGTCCACGCTCGATGCCGCCAAACCAATGAACAACACCAACGAAAGAAGTGATTCGAATGTCAGAGAAGAACCTAGACGAACACGGAAGACTGCGAAGCAAGACCATCGCGTTTCGCATGTCACAGGAAGAAGCAGCTCTCCTCGATCGCTTAGTCGCCATAAGCGGAATGACGAAGCAGGATTACATTATCAACAGGCTGTCCAATACAGAGATAAAAGTCGTCCATTCAAGCCGTATGCAGAAAGGCATGGAGGAAGCGATGCTCCTGATCTATCGCGAGCTGCTTCGAATCACCGATGCGAACGACATCAGTCCTGAACTTGCCAAGCTAACAGAGAAGGTCGGCAGCATCTTTGCAGGACTGGAAGAGGATGAGCTTCCTGCTCGAATCGCGAGCGACGAGAACGTGATCATCAACTTGGAAAGAGGTTTCTGATGCGCGCTCTTTCCGCAAGGACAGCCCAGAGCCGCTGTGAGGGCTCTTAGAGCCTCGTTCGAAGAACTGATTCATTGAGAGCCGTTCTAAGGCCTTAGAAAGCTTTATTTGCAAGTAGCCCATAGCGTATTACGTTTGCGGGCCGCTATGGTGAATTCTAGCAAGTAGCCTATTGGCGTATTACGTCTCCGACTCCATGCCAAAGCAACTTGCCCGAATTCGGGAAACTGGTCGGCGACGGCTACAGCCATCTGCCCTCCAGTTTGCGGGGGATCCCCCGCGCCCCTTAATCAATCTCGCAAGAAAGGAGAACACTCATGGACTATGGATATGCGCGAGTCTCTGCCAAAGACCAGAGCCTCGCCAGACAACTTGACGCACTACGAAATCTCGGCTTGAGCGAAAGCGCGATCTTCACCGACAAAGCAAGCGGGAAGGATTTCAACCGCCCCTCCTATCGTCGGCTAATGCGAAGGCTCAAGCCAGGTGACGTGATTTTTGTCAAGTCGATAGACCGGCTGGGACGAAACTACCAAGAGATCATCGAGGAATGGCGCTCCATCACACAAAAGAAAGGTGCACATATCGTCGTGCTGGATATGCCATTGCTCGACACCCGAAATGACAAGGGCGAGATCACGAGCGTCTTCATCACCGATGTGGTGCTTCAGCTTCTTTCTTATGTTGCTCAAGTCGAGCGCGAGAACATCAAACAGAGACAGGCCGAAGGAATAGCGTCCGCAAAAGCGCGCGGTGTCAGGTTTGGAAGACCCAAGATCGAGCGACCGGGCATCTACCTCAAAACGAAGCACGCTTATGAAAATGGGGCAATTACTCGTAAAGAGGCAGCCGACCGCCTGAAGATCAGCATAACAACTTTCGACAACTGGATGAAAGAAGACAGGAAAGCCTTGCTGAGTGAGACCGCCTGATGGTTTTTAGAGCTTTTTCACACCTCAAAAACGTAGACGTTATTTGAAGCCCAAAAAGCCGCTTTCTTCGGTATCGACATATTCGCATCTTACCTGCATAAGAATGATTTTACCCTAACGGCACTTAGAGCCAAATAACGTCTACGTTTTTAATCAATCGCCATTTCGCACGGATCCTCGGGAGTGTGCGAGTGGCAAAGCAGGTCAAGTCGAAACAGCGCGTCGCCGACCACGGCGAAGTCTTTACCAATGAGCGCGAAGTAAATGCCATGCTGGACATGGTGAAGCAAGAAACCGAGCGCATCGATTCACGCTTTTTAGAACCCGCTTGCGGCAACGGTAATTTTCTAGCGGAGATTCTGAGGCGCAAACTCGTCGTTGTGAATCAACGCTACGGTAAAAATCCGCGTGACTGGGAGAAGTACGCATTCGTAGCCGTTGGTAGCATCTATGGAGTTGAGCTTCTTCCCGATAATGCCACCGAGTGTCGCAATCGCCTCTTAACAATAGTCAAAGACGCTTGGAAGAAAGCCGTTAAGACAAGTGGCGATTCAAGATTCCTTAATGCGATCAGCTACATATTGTCTCGAAACATCCTCAATGGCGATGCGCTCACGATGCTCGATGCCGAGGGAAATCCCATTATCTTCTCAGAATGGTCGCTCGTTACAGGCGACAAGGTAAAGCGCCGCGACTTCCGTTTGGATGAGATGCTTGAAGGCAACGGCGAGCACGAGCAATTCTCCCTTTTTGGTTCAAGCGGATCCGCCATCACCGACTGGGAATACGACGAAGAGACTCAGTCCTTCATACCCAAACCCATAACTGAATATCCGCTCACGAGCTTCTACGAGGTGATGAACTGTGAGTGATCTGTTCTCAGCAACTTACAACCCCGACGTGCTGAGCTGCCTTGCCAACCTCTCCAACGACGAGGTGTTCACACCGCCCGAGGTAGTTAATCAGATGCTGGATATGCTCCCGAAGGAGATCTGGAACGACAAGAACGCCACCTTCCTCGATCCTGCATGCAAATCTGGCGTTTTCCTGCGCGAGATCGCAAAGCGCTTGATCGAAGCACAGTTACCGAATTACGAGCAGATCTCCTACGAGATCAACGAAAAACTGAGAGCTGGCGGTGAACTGGACGGGCGCGATATCGCGTTCCAGCACATGCTCGAAGATGTGATTGAGCATGTATTCAAGAATCAGATCTTCGGCATTGCTATAACCGAGCTCACAAGCCTTCTGTCACGTCGCAGCGTCTACTGCAGCAAGTACCCTCAAAGCGAATACTCCGTCGTGCGCTTTGACAATCCCGAAGGATGTATCGACTACAAGCAGATGCAGCACACCTGGAAGAACGGAAAATGCGCCTATTGCGGCGCCTCAGAAGGTGAGTACGACCGTGAAGAGGGCAAAGAGCAATACGCCTATGAGTTCATCCATTTAAACAACCCGGAAGAGGTCTTCGATATGAAGTTTGATGTGATCATTGGTAATCCGCCATATCAGATGAGTGATGGCGGAGGCGAAGGATCAAGCGCGATGCCGATTTACGATAAGTTTATTCAGCAAGCGATGAAGCTTAACCCCCGGTATCTTGCAATGATTGTGCCAGCTCGTTGGTATTCGGGCGGGAAAGGGCTCGATGCTTTTCGCCAGAAAATGCTTTCTGACACACGTTTTGCAATTATTCATGATTTCCAAGAGACCGAGCTCTGTTTTCCTGGTTTAAATATTAGAGGGGGAGTTTGTTACTTCCTCTGGGAAAGAGAGCATGAAGGCGATTGTTATGTAATCAATCACTTTAGCGATAAAGAAGATTCCTGCGCTACGAGGCCACTATTGGAGAAAGGGGCCGAAACATTTATCAGGCAGAATCAGGCTGTCGGAATACTTAAAAAAGTCCGCTCGCTAAATGAAACAACCTACGGAGAAGCCGTTTGGTCGAGAAACCCATTTGGGATCCCTTCAAATTATGACGGATGGACCGAAGAGCGCTCTAACAAAGACGACCTTGTTCTCTATAGAAGTAGAAGGGGAAGCACTAAAGATAAGGTGGTCTATATTAAACAGACCGAGATTTCAAAAAACATTGAGGCCGCTGCTCTAATAAAGGTATTAGTATCGAAAGCAAGCCCTGGTGGAGATGAAATACCTCATGCAATTATTTCAGAGCCAATAATTGCTCCTCCAGGTTCTGTGTGCACCGAGACATATCTTATTGTCGATACACCAGGCAGTGCCTCTGAAGCAGAGAATCTCATTACTTATATGAAAACCAAATTCTTCAGATTCATGATGTCTTTAGTTAAAAACACCCAGAACATTTCCCGATCTTCGTTTGTGTATGTGCCCAGACAGGATCTTAGTCACACGTGGTCTGATGAAGAGCTTTACGAAAAGTACGGAATCACGGAAGAAGAGCAAGCGTTCATCGACTCACTAATCAAGCCCATGGATTTGGGTGACTAGCCATGGCCAAGCAAGACTTCTTCCCCCAAAAACCCGATGCGATACCGATTATTTATGGTTATACAGAGCCTAATAACCCTGAGCTGGAAGGGTTGATCAAAGTTGGCTTTACAGCTCGTACTATCGAGGAGCGCATGCACGAGCATTACCCGACGCTCAAGCCAGGAGTGAAGCCTTACGAGGTTGTCTTTCTCGAACCAGCAGTGCGCTCTGATGGCACGTCATTTCTAGATCATCCAGTTCATGACAAGCTCGAACAATATGGGCACATGCGTCTTCGAGACGCTGGTGGCAAAAAGACCGAGTGGGTGCGCTGTACTGTTGATGAGCTTCGGGCTGCATGGCTTGCTGTTCGTGATAGAACAGACAATAAAGAGGAACGCAACCAAGACTTCTCGATGAGACCGGAGCAGCGCAATGCTGTCGAGAAGACGCTTGATTACTACAGGTCGGTTGAACGAGAGAATCCTGATCGTGCTCCGAAGTTTCTCTGGAATGCCAAGATGCGCTTCGGAAAGACCTTTGCAACCTACCAACTCGCAAAGCGTATGGATGCCAAGCGAGTGCTCGTGCTCACCTTCAAGCCGGCCGTGCAAGCCGCATGGCATGACGACCTCATGTGCCACGTAGACTTCGAGGGGTGGCAATTCGTCACCCGTGAGGGTTTGCAGTTCGAAGACGCGAACCAAGATCGACCTATTGTCTGCTTTGGCAGCTTCCAGGACTTCATGGGTCGAGATAAGAGCACGGGCGGTATAAAACCCCGCAATGAATGGGTGCATCTGACCAAGTGGGATCTGGTCGTGTTCGACGAGTACCATTTTGGGGCTTGGAACGAAAACTCCAAGAACCTCTTCGTGCAGGAGGAAGAAGACGAACTCAATACTACTGAAGAAATGGTTTCGATAGCCGCCGAAACCAAAGTAAAAGATATGGTCGAATATGACGAGACATATCTTCCTATTACCACAAAGCATTATCTATTTCTGTCAGGCACGCCCTTCCGCGCTTTAGCGTCAGGTGAGTTCATCGAGGAACAGATCTACAACTGGACCTACTCTGACGAGCAAGCTGCCAAGGAGATGTGGTCTACTACACATACCAACGATCCCAACCCCTATGCTTCGCTTCCGCGTATGGTCATGCTCACGTACAAGGTGCCTGACGAGATAATCGATGTCGCCCGTGGCGGCGAATACAACTCCTTCGATCTCAACGCATTCTTCGAAGCCAGGGGTGAGGGAGATAGTGCCGAGTTCGTCATGAAAGAACATGTGCAGAAGTGGCTGGATCTCATGAGGGGTTCTTATATGCCGCAATCTCACGATGACCTGAAGCTTGGAGCGCAAAAGCCCGCATTGCCTTATTCAGATACGCGCTTATTGAATGTGCTGAATCATACCGTTTGGTATCTCCCGCGCGTAAACTCTTGCTATGCCATGCGAAACCTTCTTAGCGAGCCCCAAAACACCTTCTTCCAGGATTATCAGATCAACGTAGCTGCCGGAGTCGAAGCCGGTGTCGGTCTTGCTGCTCTTGAACGCGTGCAAGAGACCATGCAAGACCCCTTGAAATCGAAGACAATCACGCTCACATGTGGCAAGCTCACCACTGGCGTAACCGTGAAGCCTTGGACAGGCATATTCATGCTCACAAACATGCGCAGCCCCGAAACCTACTTCCAGGCTGCCTTCCGCGTTCAGAGTCCTTGGTTGGTCAAGGGCGACAACGGCGAAGAAGAGATTATCAAACAGGAATGCTACGTGTTCGACTTCGCGCTCGACAGGTCCCTGCGCATGGTTTCTGACTACAGCTGCCGCCTCTCCACAGGCAATGTAAGCCCCGAACAGAAGGTTGGTGAGTTCATCGACTTCCTGCCAGTTCTTGCATACGACGGAAGCGCTATGAAGCAAGTGAGCGCGGCCGAGATCCTCGACATCGCGATGGCTGGCACCTCCGCCACACTGCTTGCGCGTCGTTGGGAGAGCGCCTTGCTCGTGAATGTCGATAATGACACGCTCTCGCGCATTCTCAACAATGAGGAAGCCTTGCGTGCGCTTATGAGTATCGAAGGCTTCCGTAGTCTCAACCAAGACATCGAAACCATCATAAACAAGTCTGAGGCTGTGAAGAAGGCTAAGAAGCAAGCAGCCGAAGATGATCGAGAGCTCACTAAGAGAGAGAAGAAAGAACTCTCCGAAGAGGAGAAGGAATACAAGAGCAAACGCAAAGAGATTCAAGAGAAACTGATCAAGTTCGCCACACGAATCCCGGTCTTCATGTACTTGACTGACTTTCGAGAGCAAACGCTGCAAGACGTAATCACGCAACTTGAGCCAGGGCTGTTCTATAAAGTGACAGGGCTCTCAGTTAAGGACTTTGAACTACTCGTGTCGCTCGGAGTATTCAATAACGGGCTCATGAATGATGCAGTCTACAAGTTCCGTCGCTACGAGGATGCGAGTCTCACCTATACCGGCATCAACAAACATAGGGGCGAGCACGTTGGCTTGTTCGATATGTCTTTAAGCGAGCTAGACTACCTGGAGGTCGCTCAACAAGATTCGCTGATCTTCCCGAACGGGCTGGATAGACGACGGCCTCAAGTAGCGCAAAACGAGAATGTCTCTACAGTTGTTGAAGAGATTACCGAGAGCGCTATAAGCAATGAAATAGAAGATATGCCCGAGAACCCAAACGACTCTTCAGCGACTTTTGAAACTGAGGGCATCGAAGAAATCACCGATGATGACTGGCTCATTCCAGCCATTGAAGCAGCTGGTCTTGAGTTCATCGACAAGCGCGATACAGGTGGTAATCTTTGGGTGATCGGAGACCGAAAGATCGTCATGGCTATCAGTGAGCTCAACAAGCAGGGAGCAAGCTTCAAATATCGCGAAAGCGGTGGCAAAGCCACCAAGGGCAGAAGTGCTTGGTGGATGAAATAGGATGATTGCAGATACGCTTTACGGCTAATAGATTTGATGCAAATTGAAATAAGTCTATCGATTCAGCTATCCTGAAATAGATGCGATAACAATTCCCTCAACGATACTTGCAATCGCTAATAACGCACTTAATGCGCCAAATATCAAACCCCAACGTGCAGATCGCTTGGTCTTATCAGTCGTTGACATTGCAAAATTCAAAGCCTCTGTGGAGCTATCGATATATGCAGATAGGTCTTCATAGGACGAATAAGCTTCTTCGTAAAACTTATATATTTCGTCTTCAGATATGTTTAATCCATTAGCTTCCGCTTTGCGCGCTTTAAGAAAAGCATTCTTTGCTGAGACTTCACGCTCGTTAAGACCATTTAAAAAATTCCCATTATCCGCTAAGTGCAAATCGACAGTAGCGTATTCCTGATAAAATAATTTGACTCTTTCGAAGTATGCAAAGCAAAGAGTTTTATAGCAGTCAAAAATTGCCCTCTTCATGTGCCTCTCTGCTTTTGTGCAGTTGTTTTCAGCTACCGTAATATCAGATTCACTACACCGATTAGCGCGAGCAAGATGGGCAAAGATGGATCGTATTTCATTAAGAACCTGCGTAGGAAAACGCCCGGTAACCACCTCGATATCAATTAAGAGCGGCTGAACAACATCAAGGTAATTACCGTAAATCGTTGAAATTCGTTTTTGCAGGGAAGATTGATCACTGCTGCTCATAATAGAGAAGCATCTCATCTAGACCGGCTTCTATATCAGGAGCATCCAATGTCCTCCCGGTAGCGAGAAGCACGTTCCCTCGCGGCATAAGTGAGTCATTGGGCTCATGAACGAAGCGAGGCGCTGCCCCACGAACAGAACTAACGAGCTCCAGCTCCTCGTCGAAGTCAAGACGACTAAGCTCCGCAACGGAACAGCCAGTGCTACGCTTTATAGCGTCTGTTGCGCTTTTTCCAAGTGTGTATGCAGACATTGTTTTCTCCATTTTGAATAAGCAAGCGAGCGATTAAATAGAGAAGCGCTTCGCTGCTAGATATAAGATACCATAGGCATCCCGTTACACACCATAAAAATATTATTGTTGGCCTACTGAAAGATATATTTGAAAAGCGGCAAATCAAGGGGTCTGTTTTGCTGAGTACAAGATGAGTACATATTCGGCAAAACAATCAACCGCTCGAAAGGTGCGTGAGTGCAAAGCTGATAGATTTAGCGCAATGCAGACTCAAGCTCACATTATCGTGATGATTCGACCTCACTCTTAATGCCTATGAATCCATTAAGCATTGGTTAACTATAAGAAAATGCCCTCTCGGTGACTACTAAGAGAACGTTTCCAGAAACGAAGGTTCAACTGGCTTAGAGGCAACTGCGACGTACATTGACGCATCAAAGCATGCTAAAACCCACTCAATCCAAACCTCACGATAATGTGCGCGATTATTCCCACTCAATCGTGGCAGGTGGCTTGCTCGTGATGTCGTACGCCACGCGGTTGATGCCGGGGACCTCGGCCACGATGCGACTGCTCACGCGCGCCAGCACATCATAGGGGAGCTTCGCCCAGTCAGCGGTCATGGCATCGCTCGACTCTACCGCACGCAGGATGATCGGATGCTGATACGTTCTTTCATCGCCCATAACGCCGACGCTCTTCACATCGGGCAGCACCGCAAAATACTGCCACACAGCTCGCTCGACCTCAGGTCCGCCAGCTACATCGCGGGAAACCTCGCCGTTGCGCTCGCCGCTCTTCTCGAACAAATGCTCGTTGTAGGCATCGAGCTCTTCGCGCACGATCGCGTCGGCCTCTTTCAAAATCGAAAGCTTCTCAGGCGTTACTTCACCAATAATACGGATCGCAAGCCCCGGCCCCGGGAATGGCTGACGATGTACAATATGATCCGGCAACCCCAGCGCCGAGCCCAGCGCGCGCACCTCGTCCTTGAAGAAGTGATCGAGCGGCTCGATCAGATCGAAATGCACCCCATCAGGGAAGGGGATCAGGTTATGATGGCTCTTGATGGTACTCGCCTTGCCGCCCGTCTTGCGCGCACCACTCTCAATGATGTCGGGATAGATCGTGCCCTGCGCCAGGAACTTCACAGGCTCACCATCGCCCGCAACTTCTTCGGCAACAGCGAAGAATTCTTTCCAGAACTGCTCACCGATGATGCGACGCTTCGCTTCCGGATCGGTCACGCCTGCCAGCAGCTGGGCGTAGCGATCTTCAGCATGCACATGGATGAAGTCCACATCGAACTGCTTAGTGAATACCTCTTCGACTTCTTTAGGCTCGTTTTTGCGCAAGAGCCCATGGTTCACGAACACGCACACCAGCTGTTTGCCGATCGCCTTCGCGCACAGCGCCGCAACCACGCTCGAATCCACGCCGCCCGAAAGCCCAAGGATCACACGGTCGCTGCCCACTTGCTCGCGAATGGCAGCCACCGAATCGTCGATGATCGAGTCCATGGTCCAATTTGGCTCAAGCCCTGCGATCCCAAAAAGGAAATTCGCCAGCATCTCCTGGCCATACGGCGTATGACGAACTTCAGGGTGGAATTGTGTGGCGTAGAGTTTGCGCTCCGGACACTCCATTGAAGCGACCGGGCACACATCGGTGACCGCCGTCACCGTGAAACCTTCAGGCACTTCGCTTACCGCATCACGATGGCTCATCCACACAGTCTGCTCGTGCGGCGTCTCGCCATACAGCGCCGACGTGCCGCCGCAGCCCGCGCAATCCACGCCATCAACGCGGGTGAGGGGGGCAGGTCCATATTCGCCCTTTTCAGTATGGCTCACCGTGCCACCGAGCGTCTTTGCCATGATCTGCTGTCCATAGCAAAAGCCGAGCACCGGGATGCCTAGCTCAAAGATCGCAGGGTCGACTTGCGGTGCATCTTCGGCATATACGCTTGCCGGACCACCCGACAGGATGATGGCGCCGGGATCTTTCGCACGCACTTCATCAGCGGTGATATCGCACGGGACGATCTCGGAATAGACGTTCAGGTCGCGCACGCGCCGAGCGATCAGCTGGCCATATTGCGCACCAAAATCGAGCACGAGCACGGTTTGTGAGGGAGTGGCGGTCGACATGCTAGGTTCTCCATCTGTCGTGATTTTCAGGTGCCTTCATCTTACCTGAAACGCCTGCGGATGTCGCTTAGCTCATCAACTTGCAGAGCCTAAAACGATACAAGAGCCAGCAACTAGCCCACAAAGCTCATGAACACCACCAGAAGCGGGATGGCAACGAACGCCCCCAGCGTGGTGAGCACGGTCGCTTTCGCGGTCAGCGTCGCATTGCCGTCGAACTCTTCGACGAATGTGGGCGCCATCGACCCAACGGGCATCGCGAACATGAGCGCGAATACGCCCGAAAGCAGCGGCGAGACACCCAGCGCAGTGAAGCCCAGGTAGAATAGCGCCGGCAGTACGAGCTGGCGAATGAGAATGTAGGGGTAGAGACGCACTTCGGTCACGACGCTCTTGAGCTGCGTGCCTGCCATGATCACGCCCACCACCAGCATCGCAATCGGCGCAGTGATGCCACCCAGCAGCGACATGGTCTCTTGCAGCAGGTCAGGCACTTGCCAGCCCGTGAAGAAGAGTATGAGCGCGATCACGCAAGACACCATGGATGGGTTGATCATAGAACGCCAGGGGATCGAGAATCTTTTCTTGCCCGCAGGATCTACGAAGGCGCGGCCTTGCGCCTCGCGTGCTTTCGCTGCGATCCGGTCGCGGTTGTTCGCTAGAATCGCAAATCCAACGCTGTAGATGAACAGTGCAATGATCATGATATAGATGCTTGAGATGATGATGGATGCAGTGCCCAAAATGGCAGCGATAACAGGCAATCCGATAAAGCCATTGTTCGTACAGATGGTCATGAACTGCCAGATGGCACGTTCGTCTTTTGGCGCACGGAAGAGCAATGCCAGCAAGGTGCCAGTAAGTAGCAGCAGAAAGAACTGCGCGCCCGCCATCAGGAACGCAGGACCGACGATAGCGCCCGCATCGTTTGCGGAAAGTCCGTGCACCGAAGCTACGATCATGCAAGGGAGCGTGATGTTCAGCAGAAGCTTCGTCATCTTCTGGTTGGTGTATTTGTCGAGGTAGTTCAGCTTTGCAGCCAAGAACCCCACTGCGGCGATGATGATCAGCACCGCCATTTGTGAAAGCCCGCCCAGTGCGCCGTCCACGTGTGATCTCCTTTATTTTTTGCTCGTCGCTGGCTATTGCTTACTCTTGTTTGTTTTTTGCTCGTCTTGGTTCGCTGTTTGCTCTCGTGTGTCGCTATTGCTGTTCGTTGTTATGAGCCGCTGCTTGTTGTTCTGCGTCACTGTTCGCTGTTTTGCGTTGCCGTACGTAGTGCCTTGAGCTCCAGCGTTCCTAACTCATTTTGCAGTAAAAATAGCAAAAAATGCAGCGAATTTGCGCTTGTATGTACGATTATTCGCTGAGAGCGACTTCTAAAACTTGGAGTAGATACGATAAGAGCGCGTTACAGATGCAGCAAAACGCAAAACCGCAGGTCGTAAACCGCGCTTGCTGTTCCAGCGTAGTAAATGAAACATTCGAAGCTCGCCAGGGAGCGGAAAATGTGCATACAATCGCAATTCTCTTGCAAAAATCAGCCTCAAGGCTGCAAAAACGCTTCATTTTTACGGTTGTAGTCACAATTCGGGCACACTTACGGTTGTAGTCACAATTCGAGCACACTTAAGGCTATAGCCACAACTGGGCACACTTAAGGCTGTAGTCGCAATTCGGGCACACGCAGCCACTCGAACCTCACGAGCTTTTCGTGCGCGCTCATCCAAAACCCCCGAACACGTGCTCGTACATCTCCTACAATCTAACAGGTTTGCAAGGTTGGGTTTTGCCGCATCTTGCTCTGATAGAGTTTGCAGCGTGAGTCGTCAGAAGGGTTTGCAAGGTTGGATTCTGCCACATCTTGCTTTGGTACGCTGATGGACGTTCGGCAGGATTTCACTTGCTCGTAAGCGACGACCGCGAAACACAGAACGTATAAGGAGATCAGCATGATCATCGAAGCGCTCAAAGCACTTGTCATCGGTATCGTCGAAGGTATCACCGAGTGGCTCCCCATTTCATCGACCGGCCATATGATCCTGGTCGATGAATTCATCAAGCTTGATGTTTCCGACCAATTTCTCGCACTTTTCCTCGTGGTCATCCAGCTCGGCGCCATCATGGCGGTCATTCTGTTGTACTTCCACAAGCTCAACCCGTTCTCGCCAAAGAAGACCCCTGCGCAACGTCGTGGCACCTGGCGGCTCTGGGGTATGGTTGCGATCGGTTGCATCCCAGCAGCGATCATCGGTCTGCTCTTTGATGATTGGGTCAACGAGCATTTCTACAACGCCTATACCGTTGCGATCATGCTCGTGCTCTATGGTGTGGTCTTCATCGTCATGGAGCGTCGCAACCGCAAAAAGGCGTTGCGCCTCATGGAAGTGAGCGCGACCCCTGCAGGGCAAGAACTGCTCGAGGCGCCCGTCCACGGCAAGCATGCCCGTATTGAACGCGAGCATGAAGAAGTAAACGCTGAAGAGGCGCTCTTCAAGATTCGCGATGTTGAAGATATCGACTGGAAGACGGCACTCAAGATCGGCTGTTTTCAGGTGCTGGCCATCATCCCGGGTACCAGCCGCTCAGGCGCAACCATCATCGGCGGCATGCTGTGCGGTTGCTCGCGTACCGCAGCTGCTGAATACACCTTCTTTCTTGCTATCCCGATCATGTTCGGGTGGGGTGTCGTGAAGGCAGCGAAGTTCTTCATGGAGGGGCTCGCTATGACCCAGACTGAGATCATGGTGCTCATCGTTGGCATCATCAGCGCGTTTGTCATGTCGATCATTGCGATCCGCTTCTTGATGGGTTACATCAAGAAGAACGACTTTACTGCGTTCGGTGTTTATCGCATCATCGTTGGCATCGTCGTGCTGGCGTTCTTCACGCTGACAGGTACAGGGCTTGTTATACAGTGATGCTTACCGCGAAGTATCACTGCTCAGCGAGCTTTGCCAAGTTGCATTTTGCAAGAGCACGAACTTGCGAACAACCGAGCACGAACCTGCGAACGATAAGAGCGCGAACCTATAAGCGATTTCTGTTTTTCCGTTCATCTCTCAGGTTTTCTTGCAGCCAAACTAGTGTTGCGATCGTTCTGCGGTTACTATGTCCTAGTCAAGCCTTTCGATCTCGAAGAGTGTATCCTAATCGCTCGATCCGTATCACTTCAAGGAGTTGATGTTGCATGAGACTTTCATCCTCTACGCGCGTGAATGCGTGCTTTGCTTCTTTGCTTGTCGTAGTGTGCGCTCTCGCGCTTGCACTGTGCGTTGCATCATTACCTTCCGGTGCCCATGCAAACACAATAAGCGCTGAACAAGGCATCTCGACGCAGGCAAGTGGTCCTTCGGCCAAGCCAACGAAGGCGGGCTGGATGAAGGATACGGATGGCACATGGTACTACTTCACTTCAGTGAACGCTGCTCCAAAGACCGGCTGGCTTAAGAGCTCAGGCAAGTGGTACTACCTTGATCCTGCACTTGGTGGCGCGCTGAAAACAGGACAATATCAAGTTGATGGAGCGTGGTACATCGCAAACGGCTCTGGTGCGATCTATACCAAGCAATGGGTTAATTATCAGGGAAATTGGTATTACGCTACCGCTTCTGGTGCACTCAAGACTGGCTGGCATAAGTCTGGTGGGAAGTGGTATTGGCTTGAATCAAAAGATGGCCGTATGGCACTCGATACCTGGATCAATGACGGCAAGGCAGAGTATCGCCTTACCACTTCAGGCGCTATGGCGACTGGCTGGATCAAAGAATTCGACAACTGGTATCTCTTCGATGCTTCTGGGAAGAAGACCTCTGGCTGGCAGAAGGTGAAGGGCACGTGGTATTACCTCGATCCTGCAAAAGATGGCGCGATGAGAAGCGGCATGTTCAAAGTGGACGGCGTTTATTACATCACTAAAGCTTCGGGCGCGATGTATTCGAGCCAATGGGCCAAAGACGGTGACGATTGGTATTATGCGACCAAGTCAGGTGCTCTCGCAACTGGTTGGGCGAAGGTGAAGAACAAGTGGTATTGGCTTCAGCCTGCAAGCGATGGTCTGATGGCTGCAAACCAATGGGTCACCGTGAATGGAAAAGAATACTATCTCGGCGCATCGGGCGCGATGCAGACCGGATGGATAAAGCCAGATAAAGAGTGGTATTACCTTGATAAATCTGGTGCGAAGGTTACTGGTTGGGTGAAGTCTGGTGGTAAGTGGTACTACCTCGATCGCACCCAGAATGGTGCGATGCTTGCCGATACTTCCAAGATCATCGATGGCAAGCAGTATTCCTTCGATCGCAATGGCGTGATGCGCTAATAGTTATAATCGGATCATGGAATTGAATAAAAACGAGCATAAAGAACAGAATGAGCACGACGGCGTTAGGTCTGATGACAGGTCTTGTGTTAAGCATGTCATTTCCGAAGACGAACGAACGCAGGTGCGCGATCGCACGAATACGCGTATCGCGCATGCTTGCAGTTTTCTTGCGCTTGTTGTCATCCTTATCGATTTTGCTGCCTTCGTCATCGGGCAAGGGGATGAATTCTTCACCAAAGCAGGCATCATGATCTCCATCGCACTGCTTGCTATTGCGATGCTCAATAACCCCACCTCTGCATCATGGAAGAAGTCTTCCGATCGTGCTTCTGGACATACGGAAGACGCAGCTTGCAAGAAAGCTCAGAAGAAATAGGTGTTAAGAATCATCTTTCGGACAAGTTTCCTATAGCAAACCTTTATGCGTTTGCTATCATGAATCAATCATGTCATTACTGGCCGCTGCACCGTGGTCGCTGCATATCGCACATGCATCCAGCACGCGCACTCGCAACACCCTGCGCCCCGACCAGCGTCCATGCGGGAAGGAAAACCGATGTCTCAAGCAAACGATTCACTTGCCCAGATCGAAGAACACCGCGCCCAGATCGATGCTATCGACAAGCAGTTGGTCGCGCTTCTGAACGATCGAGCAGGCCATTCACTGGATATTCGCGCATTGAAGCCCGAAGCTAAGATGGGCCTTTTCGATCCAAAACGCGAGGAAGAGATCTTCACGAAGGTCTGTTCATACAACGAAGGTCCTCTTTATAACGAGAACCTCAAAGAGATCTACACCGCAATCCTCAAGGTCATGAAAGAGGTCCCAAACCGTGATTAAGCCACTTACGAATCTCCCTGATTATGGCACGAAGACCGACGAGATAACCATCTATGCAGGCCCTTGCTCGGTCGAGTCTCAAGAGCAATTCTTCGAGGTTGCTGAATGCATCGCAGATCTTGGTCTTTCATGGATCCGCGGTGGCGCGTTCAAGCCGCGCACGAATCCTCATTCATTCCAGGGTCTCGGTGAAGAGGGCCTGAAGATCATGAAGGCAGGCGGCGAGAAATACGGACTCAAGACGCTTACCGAGGTGATGGATTCAGCGCATACCGAGCTCGTACATTCATATGTCGATGGCTTGCAGGTGGGCGCACGCAACATGCAGAATTTCTCACTTTTAAAGAAGATCGGCGAGGTTACGAAGGATTCGCACAAGATGGTCCTTCTGAAGCGTGGTCTTGCAGGCACGATCTCAGAGTGGCTCTCTGCTACCGAATACATCACCATGAATGGCAACAATAATGTGGTCCTGTGCGAACGTGGTCTGCGTACTTTCGAGACCACAACGCGCTTTACGCTTGATATCTCAGCTGTGCCGGTCATTCACAAGCAGTCGCTTTTCCCGATCTGCATCGATGTTTCGCATCCAGCTGGCGTGCGTGACCTTGTTCCGTCACTTTCTTATGCAGCAGTTGCGGCGGGTGCCGACTCGATCATGATCGAGGTACATCCTAATCCTTCCGAGGCACTCTCGGACGGTCCACAGCAGCTCACTCCCGCTCAGTTCCGCGAATTGGTCGAGCAGCTGCGCGAGATCGCGGCGGTCTTCGGCAAGAAGATCGTCTAGATCGTCATCAAGACTGCATGTGCGCTTACCGAATGCGCTCATGTTCTTCGAAAATGCTTCCTACTAAGGGAGCATTTTCTGCGCTCTTGCGCACTCGTGATGTCACTACGATGAAAAGGACACTCCATGCCCCTTGATCTGGATACGCTCAACCCCGCTCAGCGCGAAGCGGTCTTGTGTACGGAAGGCCCGTTGCTCGTGCTTGCAGGAGCAGGTAGTGGCAAAACACGTGTGCTCACGCATCGTATCGCGCATTTGGTCGAAGATTTGCAGGTTGCACCGTGGCAGATCATGGCTATTACCTTCACGAATAAGGCTGCGGCAGAGATGCGCGAGCGTTTAGGTCAGCTCATCGGCGGCTATGTGCGCGGCATGTGGGTCTCTACCTTCCACAGTATGTGCGTGCGCATCTTACGCTCCGATTGTGAACGCCTTGGCTTTTCGCAAGGCTTCACCATCTACGATGACCGTGATTCTAAAAGTCTTGTGAAGCAGATCATGGCAGAGCTTAACATCGATCCGAAACGCTATCCTGAAAACATGATCCGCAATCGCATCTCTAAGGCGAAAAATGAGCTTGTGGTGCCGGAAGTTTTCGAGGATCGCTTCAAAGATCCGACCGCTCAAGTGGTGGGTAAGGTCTACAAGCGCTTGCAGGAACGCCTCCGTGCGCTCAACGCATTCGACTTCGATGATCTGTTGCTCTATACCTATCTTTTGCTCAAGAATCACGCCGAGGTGCTCGAAGTCTATCAAGATCGCTTTCGCTATCTGCTCGTAGACGAGTATCAGGACACGAATCATGCGCAGTACACGCTCACGCAATTGCTTGCTGCGAAGCATCGCAACATCATGGTGGTGGGCGACGATGATCAGTCGATCTATTCCTGGCGTGGTGCTGATCTCTCAAATATCCTTGATTTCGAGAAGGATTATCCTGAAGCACACGTGGTGAAGCTGGAAGAGAACTATCGCTCTACCGGAAACATCCTTGCTGCGGCAAATGCTGTTATCGAGAACAATCTTATGCGCAAGCCAAAGAAGTTGTTCACTTCACAAGGAAATGGTGAGCTTGTCATGGTGTTCACTGCCTCTGACGAACGTGATGAGGGTCGCTGGATCGCGGCCGAGATCGAGCATCAGCACGGTAATGGCTTCTCGTATAACCAGATGGCCGTCTTCTATCGCACGAACGCACAAAGCCGTATGCTCGAGGATATGTTGTTGCGTGCAGGTGTGCCCTATCGATTGGTAGGGGGTACGCGGTTTTTCGATCGAGCCGAGATTCGCGATGTCATGGCTTATCTCAATCTTGTCGTGAATCCCGCTAATGACGTAGCAGCGCAGCGTATCATCAACGTCCCCAAGCGCGGTATCGGCAATACCACTGTCGAACATATTCGTTCGGTCGCAGAAGTAAATCAGTGCACGTTCATGCAAGCAACAGAGCTCTGTATGATCGATGAAGGTTTGCGTCCAGGTACGCGAAAGGCGCTTGCGGACTTCGTAGGCATCGTCCATGAAGCGCAGTCCTATTCGGGAGATCTGCGTAAAGTGGTCGAGATGATCGTTGACAAGGCAGGCATCATCGAGGCATATCGCAATAACCCTGGTGAAGATTCGCAGAGTCGCATCGAGAACATCCAAGAATTCTTTGGCGTCGTCGATGAATATACTGAAACTCATGAAGATGCTGATGCGCTCTATGAAGCGCCAAAGGTCGGGGATGATGCATCGAGTGAGGATACGCCACCGGTTAAGGTTTTCGAGGCAAACTCCCTTTCCGATTTCACCGAATGGGTCACGCTCCGTACCGATATGGATACGATGAGCGATGATGGGGCAGCAGTCACGATGATGACCATCCATTCCGCAAAGGGCCTTGAATTTGATTGCGTCTTTGTTGCAGGCATGGAAGAGTCGCTTTTCCCACACAGCAACTCTTCATTCGACCCGCAAGGTCTTGAAGAAGAGCGCCGTCTTGCCTATGTCGCGATCACGCGTGCGCGTAAACGCCTTTATCTCACAAGTGCGCTCACACGCCAGATCTTCGGACAGTCGAACGCCAATCCTGTTTCGCGTTTTGTCGGCGAGATCCCCAACGATCTGCGCAAAGCGATCGGTGTTGGTTCTTCTGGCTTTTCAGGATCTGGTTGGGAAAAGCGTGGTAGTAGACGTGGCATCGCCGGCTCGGGCACCGAGGCAGGGGACGGTCGCGTGTTCGGGCAGTCGAGCTCGTCAGCTTCACGTCCGCGTAATCAGAGAAATATCGGCAAGAAAGCCGCCGCTTCGATGTCCTTTGCGGTCAATGATACGGTCGACCATAAGGTATTCGGTCGTGGCACGATCACCAAGGTTGATGGTGACACGTTACATGTGAAATTCGCGCGAAATGGCAAGACGAAGAAGTTGCTCAAGGATTACGCACCGATCGTTAAGATCTCCTAGCGCCCCCGCTTGCGCTGCGAGCTGCTTTCTTGCGTATTTCAGCCGTGGTAAGAAACGTTCCGCGGTACAATAACAACGCGAACTCGCTCTAAACTCAAGGGCGCTCGGTTTGCAGTGAAGTCTCTCTATGAAGAAGGAGCATCATGACAACTCCCGTTTTGATCGTTGGTCACAAAAATCCCGACAACGACTCCATCGCTGCTGCAGTCGGCTATGCATACTTGAAGAATGAACTTATGAAGCGCATCCTTGAGATGGATCCGAGCGCAGAGGTCTTTGAGTATCTTCCTGCTCGTCTTGGTCCGCTCCCACAAGAAAGTGAAGCGATCCTTGACGAATACGGTGTTGCTGCTCCTACGCTCATCAACCATGTTCATGCACGCATTAGAGATGTCATGACTTCGAACCCAATCGGCCTTACTGAAGATGCGACTTTGCTCGAAGCAGGACGCCTTCTTCGTCGTCACGATAAACGCGCAGTTGTGGTCACCGATAAGGAAGGGAAGTATCTCGGTCTCATTTCGTTGCGTATGGTAGCTAATCGCTATGTTTCTGCCATGGATCATTGCGACGGCTGCGATAGTGCTCGCGATATCGAGAATGCTGCGAATGATCTGGCCGCCTCACTTGTGCAGCCTGTTACCGAGCTGCTCGAGACAGATGTGGTCTTTTTGAACGAAGAGGACCTACTGAAGGACTCCGCGACTTCGATCCTGCTCAGCGAATTGCGCGAAGGCATCGTTCTTGATGATGAAGGTCGTTGCATCGGCATCGTCACGCGCACTGATGTTGCGAAACGCCCGAAGCGTAAGGTTATTCTTGTTGATCACAACGAGCGCAGTCAAGCGGCAAACGGCATCGATGAAGCGGAGGTCATCGAGATCATCGACCATCACCGTATCGGCGATGTTTCCACGGCAAATCCGATCCGCTTCTTGAACATGCCAGTTGGCTCATCAGCCACTATCGTCGCACTCCAGTTCATGGAAAACGATGTCGAGATCCCTAAGGGCATCGCAGCAGTGTTGCTCTCTGCCATCATGACCGATACGGTCATCTTGAAATCACCAACGGCAACCGCAGTTGATGAAGAGGTTGCAGAGCAGCTTGCAGCTATCGTTGGTACTCCTGTGAAAGATTTTGGCATGAAAGTGCTCTCATATCGCGGGGGAGATGCTGATCTTCCGATCGAGAAGCTCGTTACGGCTGACTCGAAGGAGTTCGTCGTAGGCGATGACACGATCTTGATCGCTCAGCACGAAACAGTCACCCTTGATGTGGTTATGCAGCGCGAAGAAGAGATCCGCGCGTTTCTTGCTGACTTGCGAGAGAAGAACGATTATGCCTATGTGCTACTCTTGGTCACCGATATCTTCGAAGAGGGTAGTATGTTCATCGTCGAAGGCCTCCATGGTCATATCGATCGTGTCTTCGGCATCGATTCATCGAAGAGCGTTTGGGTGCCCGGCATCCTGTCGCGTAAGAAGCAAGTTGCAGCACCGCTCCTCGAGTCGTGAGGATATAGGAGCCAGGACGGAGATTTGCGCTCCGTGGCGCTCCTGTTCGTAGGTTTTGCCATAACCTCATACTTTATGTTTCATGCTTCACGCTCCATGCTTGACGCTTGACAGGTAACAGGTGACAGGTGAGGCTCCAAGCTCCGCGCTCCTATGCCCGGCGTTCTATATTCCGCGCTTCCATCTTCACACTCGACGCTCTATGCTCCGTGCCAAGATCGAAATTTTGTACCAAATCTTGAGTTTTGCAGCCCAAATCCGGTTTTCTGCAAGAGATTTCCGTTTGTATGCACGCACTTATCAGAAGGAAGAATGCTGACCTGGTATTATCCTGCTTTCACAATTTAAAAGCAGGATAAATCGCTTGGATACGATGTCAAATCACCTCTTTTTGTGCATACAAGCGCAAATCTCAAGCAAAAATCGGCATACTTACTGCATGACATTGCAAATACATCAGAAAAGAGATAGCTCAAATCGATAATATCGGAAAACATTGCGGCGAAACAGGGAAGCCAGGGTGTACAACCCTGGTTAGCTATGTTTTAAAGGCATATCGGTTGGAACTTGCGATTCACAAGCAGCGCAATGAAATCACTTGGGATTTGGTTGACCCAAAAGAATTGCGTAAAGTAAAGAAGAAGGCCAGCACGTTCGCTGGCCTTTTCTAATTAAGTAATTTAAAACTATCGTGGGTAGGAGCTTATTGTGGATTAGAGCATTTGCTAACGCTTTCGGCAATCAACGTTGCTGCGCAGGCTTTGCAAGAAGATACAGCACATTCTACTAACAGAAACACCACTGAAGCGATTACATCAAGCGTTCGCAGCAATTCCCTTTACTGCATCTTTACTGCATCTTTACTGCATATCCTCAAGTTTGCCATGTTTTTCATAGCGGGTTAGGCGGCTGATCTTGTTGTCGTCATCGACAAATACGACATGCGGGGCATTTGCAGGATCCTTGAATTCTTCAGGGGTCATCTGGCAATAGTTCATGATGATGACCTTATCGCCTACGGTCACGAGGTGTGCCGCTGCGCCGTTTAGACAGATGACGCCACTTCCTGCCTCGCCTGCGATAACATAGGTCTCCAAACGATTGCCATTGTTGCAGTCAGAGATGGTTACCAGTTCGTACTCCATGATTCCCGCTGCTTCCATTAGGTCCGAATCGATGGTGATCGAACCTACATAATCAAGCTCAGCTTGAGTAACGGTTGCGCGGTGGATCTTGCCCTTCAAGACGTTGAGCAACATTGTTTCGGTACCTTTCGCTAATCCTTAATCGAAATCGTATAGATAGTTATCGATCAAACGTGTTGAACCAATATACACCGCGATGGCCACAAGTCCACTCTCGGGCAATGTTTCAACGGGCTGCATATTACCAAGATTCACGACCTCTACATAATCGATTCTGGCAAGCGGCTCTTCTTCGATAGTGTCCGTTACCGCCTTTGCAATGGTGGCAGAATTGCGCTCTCCGTCTTCGATCATCTTTTTTGCCTTGAAGATGGCGCGCGAAAGACACAGCGCTGCCGTACGCTCTTCGGTAGAAAGATAGGTATTACGGCTACTTTTCGCAAGCCCATCGTCCTCACGAACGATCGGGCAACCTACCACTTCGAGGTTCATATTCAAGTCGGAGACCATGCGCATGATGATGGCGAGCTGTTGAGCATCCTTTTGTCCGAAGAAGGCCTTGTCGGGCTGCACGATGTTGAATAGCTTGTTCACGACCGTGCATACACCACGGAAATGCCCTGGACGGCTTGCGCCGCAAAGCGTATCAGTGAGCGTCTCCATCACCACGTAAGTGTTGTAGTTTTCAGGATACATCTCCTCGACGTTTGGGTGGAATACCACATCAACGCCTTTAGATTCAGCGATTCCTGCATCGCGTTCAAGATCGCGTGGATAGTTGTCATAGTCCTCGTCAGGACCAAATTGCAGCGGATTGACAAACACGCTCGTAACAACACGGTCGCATTCCTTGCGCGCCGCTTCCATGAGCGACATGTGACCTTCATGTAGTGCTCCCATAGTTGGCGTGAGCCCGATTGTGAGCCCTTGAGCTTTCCACTCGCTCACGCGGGCTTTCATCTCAGAAACGGTAGTGATGATCTCCATGTGATCTTCCTTCTCTACTGATTAATACAGTTTGTCGAGCACCTCTTCGCCAACGTCCTTGAAGCAATGCTCAGGAGCGGGGAAGATGCCCTTCTTCACTTCTGCATCATAATCTTTGAATGCTTGGGTCATTTGTTCGCCGATGTTAGCGAAGCCCTTCACGAATTTTGGCTTGAAGTCAGAGAACAGCGCCAGCATATCCTGATAGACAAGTACCTGCCCATCGCAGCCAGGACCTGCGCCAATACCGATAGTAGGGATGGAGATGGTTTCAGAGATCTTACGTGCAAGATCTGCAGGAATGCACTCGAGCACAACAGCGAACGCACCTGCGTCTTCGATGCGCTTAGCATCTTCGAGGATCGCTTGGGCAGCCTCGGCAGACTTTCCTTGGACTTTGTGTCCGCCAAAGGCATTGATCGATTGTGGTGTGAGACCGAGATGAGCGCAGACAGGGATGCCCGCATCGACAATCGCGCGAATCCGATCGCACACAGCAGCGCCTCCTTCGAGCTTCACTGCATTTGCTCGACCTTCCTTCATAAGGCGCCCTGCATTGGTGAGCGCATCATAGATCGATGTTTGGTACGACATGAAGGGCATGTCAGCGATGACGAGTGCATTCTTTGCGCCGCGTGCAACAGGACGCGTGTGATGGATCATGTCTTCCATCGTCACCGAGAGTGTGTCTTCGTAGCCGAGTATCACGTTACCGAGCGAATCTCCGATCAGAAGCGAATTCACGCCCGCCTCGTCCATTAACTTCGCAGTTGAATAGTCGTAGCAAGTGAGCATCGAGATCTTCTCGCCGTTTCGCTTCATCTCCTGAAATGTCGCGACCGTGTTCTTCATGGCAGCCTTTCTCCTTTGATCAAGTGCAGGTTCCCTATAAAAAAATGCACGTACGTTTCAAACGGATGATACGACGTGCATTCACAGCCTATTTTTCCTCTGCGAGAGGAATTGCGCCCATTGTATCAAGGAACGCCCTTGTTGTGCGCAAGTTTTTCGCTCTTTATTAAGACTATCGACAAGACCTATGGATCGAGGTATTGAACAGCTTTTCAAAACACGGCAATGAACTGCGTGTTTACACAGGATCCGAAACGAATTCCGCCTCTACCTCTGCACCCTTTGCTCCTGCAAAGATGGTCTTTGCCGTCCACCAGGGCAAAACGACCGCTCGTATATAGACACACCCGGATGCGTGGCGTTTGACACCTCTGTACCGCGGTGATAAAGTTCATCTTCGCGTCTCTTGTGAGGCGCTGTTTTTGCGTGCGTAACTGCAGAACGCACACAAAACGAAGTTGTTGGCAAAGAAGAGAAACGAAAAGGAGTTGAGTCTTGCCTACTATCAATCAGTTGGTCCGCAAGGGCCGCCAGAAGTCGGTGGAGAAGAAAAAGACCCCGGCGCTCAAAGGTAACCCGCAAAAGCGTGGCGTTTGCACCCGTGTTTACACCACCACCCCTAAAAAGCCGAATTCTGCACTCCGTAAGGTCTGCCGTGTTCGTTTGGTCAATGGCATGGAAGTCACTGCTTACATCCCAGGTATCGGTCACAACCTCCAGGAGCACTCCATGGTGCTTATCCGCGGTGGTCGTGTTAAGGACCTTCCTGGTGTTCGCTATAAGGTTATTCGTGCTGCTCTCGACTGTGCAGCTGTCGATAATCGCGCTCAGGCTCGTAGCCGCTATGGCGCTAAGAAGCCTAAGAAATAGGCTCACGCTAATCATTTGTTCGCTCAAACCTCGAAAGAGGTTGCTCATCGAAAGGAAGTTATATGCCGCGTCGTGCAGCAGCAGTCCGCCGCGAAGTGCAGCCGGATGCAAAATATAACAACCGTTTGGTCACTCAGTTGATCAATAAGGTTCTACTCGACGGTAAGAAATCCGTCGCAGAAGGCATCGTCTATGGTGCTTTCGACATCGTTGCTGAAAAGACTGGCCAGGATCCGCTGACCGTCTTCAAGAAGGCAATGGAAAACATTCGCCCCACGCTCGAGACTAAGTCTAAGCGTGTCGGTGGTGCTAACTATCAGGTGCCGATGGAGGTTAACTCTCGTCGTTCGACCACGCTCGCCATTCGTTGGCTCGTCGATTTCGCACGCAAGCGCAAAGAGAACACCATGGCTCAGCGTCTTGCGGCAGAGATCATCGATGCATCCGAGAATACTGGTGCAGCTGTCAAGAAGCGTGAAGACACCTACAAGATGGCTGAAGCAAACCGTGCATTCGCACACTATCGTTGGTAGAAGGGGGTAGTGATTCATGGCTAACAATAGTCTCGAGAATACCCGCAATTTTGGCATCATGGCTCACATCGATGCCGGTAAGACCACCACGACCGAGCGTATCCTCTATTACACGGGTAAAAGCCACAAGATCGGCGAAGTTCACGATGGCGCTGCTACGATGGACTGGATGGAGCAGGAGCAGGAACGTGGCGTAACCATCACCTCGGCTGCTACCACGTGCTTCTGGAACTATCCTGAAGGAAAAGAAGGCGGCACGCCTTATCGTTTCCAGATCATCGACACCCCGGGCCACGTTGACTTCACCGCAGAGGTCGAGCGTTCCTTGCGCGTTCTCGACGGTACGGTTGCTGTCTTTGACGCGGTTGCTGGCGTTCAGCCACAGTCCGAGACCGTTTGGCGTCAGGCAGAACGTTATGGTGTTCCTCGTATCGCTTTCATCAATAAATACGACCGCGTTGGCGCAGATTTCTTCCACGCGATCGATACCATGAAAGACCGTCTCGGTGCTAACGCTGTTGCTGCTCAGCTCCCGATGGGCGCAGAGGACAATTTCTGGGGCGTTGTCGACCTTGTCACCATGACCGCATGGGACTTCAAGGCAGACGACAAGGGCATGACCTATCCTGAGAAGATGGATGCCATTCCTGACGAATTTGCTGCTCAGGCCGACGAATATCATCAGATCCTCCTTGAGGCTGCAGCTGACTGCGACGATGACGTCATGGAAAAAGTCCTCATGGAAGAAGAAGTCTCTGTCGAAGAGCTGAAAGCTGCTCTGCGCAAGGGCGTCATTGCTTGCCAGATCAACCCAGTCTTCGTTGGTTCTGCTTACAAGAACAAGGGCGTTCAGGAACTGCTCGACGCTGTTGTCGATTACCTTCCGTCTCCAATCGACATTCCTCCGATCAAGGGCGTTAACCCTGAAACCGACGAAGAGGAAGAGCGTCCTGCTGATCCGAAGGCTCCATTCTCGTCATTGGCCTTTAAGATCATGACCGACCCCTATGTTGGTAAACTTACCTATCTGCGCGTCTATTCTGGTTCGCTCGATTCGGGTTCTTATGCGCTCAATGCGGTCAAGGACAAGAAAGAGCGTGTCGGTCGTCTGCTGCAGATGCACTCAAACCAGCGTACCGACGTCGATTCCTGCTCTGCAGGCGACATCGTGGCAGTCGTTGGCTTGAAGGACACTTCTACGGGCGATACTCTCTGTGCAGAAGATGCTCCTATCATCCTTGAGTCTATGGAATTTGCCGATCCGGTTATCGATATCGCGGTCGAGCCGAAAACTAAGGCTGAACAGGATAAGATGTCCATGGCGCTGCAGAAGCTCGCCGAAGAAGACCCAACGTTCCGCGTCTCCACCAACCACGAGACCGGCCAGACCATCATTGCTGGCATGGGTGAGCTCCACCTCGAGATCATCGTTGATCGTCTGCTTCGCGAATTCAAGGTCGAAGCTAATGTTGGTAAGCCTCAGGTTGCTTATCGTGAACGTCCTGGCAAAGAGGTCATGGGCGCTGAAGGCAAGTTTGTCCGTCAGTCCGGTGGTCGTGGTCAGTATGGTCATGCGGTCATCAACATGTATCCGCAAGAGCCGGGCAAGGGTTATGAATTCGAGAACAAGATCGTTGGCGGTGTTGTTCCCAAGGAATACATCCCATCAGTCGATAAGGGCATCCAAGAGGCGCTCAATTCTGGTGTCTTGGCAGGTTATCCTGTCGAGGATGTTCGCGTCGAGCTCATCGATGGTTCTTACCACGAAGTCGACTCTTCTGAAGCTGCATTCAAGGTTGCAGGTTCTATGGCTATCAAGGACGCGCTCAAGAAGTCCAATCCGGTCATTCTCGAGCCAGTCATGAGCGTCGAGGTTGAAACTCCTGAAGAGTACACGGGCTTCGTCATGGGTGATATCCCGTCTCGTCGCGGTCTGATCCAAGGTCAGGAAAAGCGCGGTAACGCACTGGTCGTCACGGCGAAGGTTCCTCTGAGTGAGATGTTCGGTTACGCGACCGACTTGCGCAGTGGTACGCAGGGTCGTGCGATGTACACCATGCAGTTCGATTCTTATGAGCCTGTTCCTAAGAACGTTGCAGATGAGATTATTAGCAAAGCAGGCGGTAATGCGTAGGCCCTCTGGCCTGCGCAAGCGCCCCATGATGGAGGTAAGTTAAGTGGCTAAAGAAAGTATTCGCATCCGCTTGAAGGGTTACGATCATGAGATCGTGGATCAGTCTACGCGTCTCATCGTCGATACCGCACAGAAGACGGGTGCCAAAGTTTCCGGTCCTATTCCACTGCCGACCGAGCGCAATCTTTATTGCGTCATCAAAGGCCCGCATGTGAACAAGGACTCTCGTGAACAGTTCGAGATGCGTACGCATAAGCGCTTGATCGACATCCTTGATCCGACCCCTTCTACGGTCGACTCTTTGATGCGTCTCGATCTTCCTGCTGGCGTCGATATCGAGATCAAGCTGTAGGGAGTGATATTTGATGATTAATGCTATCTACGGAACTAAGGTCGGTATGACCCAGCTCTTCGACGAGGACGGCACGGTTATTCCTGTCACCGTGATTGAGGCAGCTCCTAACACGGTCTGCCAGATCAAGACGACCGAGACGGATGGTTATGAGGCAGTCCAGCTTGGTTTTGGTGCGATTAAAGAAAAGCATCTGAACAAACCAATGGGTGGTCATTTTGCAAAGCATGGCGTTGAGCCTACGCGTCATCTTCGCGAGGTTCGCGTTGATTCTGCTGCAGAGCATGAACTGGGTGAAAAGGTCACAGTCGCGAACTTTGCAGAGGTGAAGAAGGTCGACGTCACGGGTGTCTCGAAAGGTAAAGGCTTCGCTGGCGTCATGCGTCGTTATAACTTCGGTGGCGGCCCGGGCGGACACGGTGCTCATTTCCATCGTGCTCCTGGTTCGATCGGTCAGTGCGCAAGCCCTTCTCGCGTATTCAAGGGCGTTCGCCTTCCTGGCCACATGGGCTGCGACACCATCACCACTAAGAATCTTGAAGTTGTTCGTGTTGACGAAGATATGAACCTCATTTTGCTCAAGGGCGCTGTGCCTGGTGGCAAGAATGGTGTAGTTCGCATTCGTATGGCTTAGTCTACGGAGGAGTTTATACATTATGACTACTATTGAAGTTAAAAACACGAGCGGTAAGAAGGCAGGTAGTGCCGAGCTTGCTGCTACGGTTTTTGAGATCGAGCCGAACATGCATGCTATGCACGAGGTCGTTCGCTCTCAGCGTGCTGCACGTCGTGCAGGCACCCACAACACTCTGACTCGCGGTCAGGTTCGTGGTGGCGGCAAGAAGCCTTGGCGCCAGAAGGGTACCGGTCGTGCTCGTCAGGGTACTATCCGTGCTCCACAATGGGCAGGCGGCGGTACGGTATTTGGTCCGCATCCTCGCTCTTATGCGTTCAAGGTGCCCTCTAAGGTCATCAAGCTTGCGATGCGCTCTGCGCTCTCCGCGAAGCTTGCTGATGGTGAATTGGTTGTTGTCGATTCTTTCAAGTTCGACAAGCCTTCCACCAAGGAAGCTGCTGCCATGCTCGCAAAGCTCGGTCTTGACGGTAAGCGCATCACGCTCGTGCTCGAGGACGATAACATCAACGCATATCTGTCCTTCCGCAACCTCCCTCAGGTTCGCGTGATCGCAGCATCTGAAGTCAACACCTATGATTTCATCGACAACAAGGCGCTTGTTCTTACCAGCGCTACGCTCCAACACATCGAGGAGGTGCTTGCATAATGAAGGATCCACGTGAGGTAATCATCCGTCCTATCATTACGGAACACTCCTACGACATGATGGACGAGAACGTCTATACGTTTGAGGTCGCGAAAGACGCTAATAAGGTCGAGATCGGCCAGGCTGTCGAAGAAATCTTCGGCGTGAAGGTCGTTAAGGTTAACACCCTTAATGTCAAATCTAAGCCAAAGCGTGTTCGCTACCAGATCGGTCAGACGCGCACTTGGAAGAAGGCTATGGTCACGCTTGCTGAAGGTGACACTATCGAGGTCTTCGCTCAGTAATCGCGTATGGTAATCGCGCTCAGTGATCGAACGTAGCAACTAAGTTCACTACTCGAGCAGTTCATACCAGAATCAAACCCCTTGTCGAATCTGATCGGCAAGGGGTTTTCTTTTCGTGAACGTTTATGGCGTATAGGGTGTTTTACAGGGAAGGGGCGGTTATGAACCTGAAATGCAGCAAAACCGCAAAAAAATGCAGCGAATTTACGCTTGTATGTACATAAGAGATGTTATATAAAAAACCGACCTGGGGTTTTGCTTACTTTGATAGTGCGAGTGAAGTCTTGATGCTCAATTATTTGATTTTAGGCTTGATTTCGTGCATACAAGCGCAAATCTCTTGCAGTTTTGGCTCCTTCTGCTGCAAAAGAACACCTTGCATATATGAATGCATCAGCTAACCGCTGCCCTTAGAGCATGTGTTATGGATCTGAGAGCAGTGAAACGAGCGTAATAAAATGCGCGTTGTGATTTGAAACTCGTGATTTGGACAAAACAAGCAAAGCTTACACACTCATCCCAGCGCGGCATCGTCAAAAGCTGTATCGCGTCATATAATGTGAGCATGATTGAGCTGCATGCTTATGAATCAAGCGCTCGATAGATTTACTGGATTGGAAGTGGCTCATGCTGCACGATATTGCGCCCGCTGCATACGATAATGAGTTTTCATTTCTTGAGGCGCGGCTTGAAGACAATCTTGTTGTATATCGAGGTAAGACTGTACTCGTATTCGTGCAGAATGGTGTCATGCGTGCACCAAAGTTTGCGGATTTCAGTCCTAGCTCACACACGAACCGTCGCGCTGGATCCCATGATGCCTGCCCTCAAAATGACGAGCACTCGGAGAAACTCCTTACTTCCGAAGACGAAGAGGGATTGCTCGCAGAGCGCTTAAAACCTTACGTGTATCTATTCACGGTTGACAACGAACGATACTTCATGGCCGATCTTTCTCAAGATGCGGTCGATCGCATTGAAAGTCAGCCTGGTTGGGAATTCATTTCTCTTCAAAAAATGGTTGACTATCAGCCAAAAGTAGTCCGCTTTGCGCTCATGGTCGCTCACGAATACTGGAATTGGTACGAGTCGTCGCAATACTGCGGTCGCTGTGGCGCAAAGACCAAGCATGATAAGATTGAGCGGATGATGCGTTGCCCCGATTGTGGACTCATGATCTTTCCGAAGGTCTTCCCAGCGGTTATCGTGGGCATCACGCGCTCCGATGGCAAGGTGCTCGCCACGCGTTATGCAGGTCGTCCTTATGCGAATTACGCCCTGGTAGCAGGCTATTGCGAGATGGGGGAGACGGTCGAACAAACCGTGCATCGCGAGGTAATGGAAGAGGTCGGCTTGCGCGTGAAGAACTTGCGCTACTACAAAAGTCAGCCCTGGCCAGATTCCAGCTCTCTTCTCCTTGGATTCTTTTGCGAGCTCGATGGCTCTTCGGATATCGTGCTCGATGAGCATGAGCTCTCTTTTGCTGAATGGGTCGATCGCGACCAACTGCTCACTGATAACGACCACTCTCTCACACGTGAGATGATGGGTGTATTGCGCGAACATCGCGAAACGGATTACTGCATTACGCAGGCTTGAGCGGACCATCCAGCAAACAAGCATGAATCAATTCGATAGGCACGCGCCAGATTCACTCAAAAGACAGTCTGCGTCTAGAATGCTTTGCGCGTTCTTGGGCGGAATTCAGCCTCGATCGCTTCTTCGCCACCAACGATCTCGTTGAGCTCTGTCGTGATCGCGTCTTGGCGTATGTGATTGTAGAGCAATTTCAGCTCACCCAAGATCTCATCTGCGTTATCGGTCGCACTGCGCATCGCGACCTGACGTGCGACCTGTTCACCTGCCGCAGAATTGATGAGCATGTAGTACACATAGCCTGATAAGTACTCAGGTAGCATACGCTCAAGCACGTATTCGCGATTCGGTTCGTATTCAATACGACCCATCAGATGCTTTAAGCGTGGGTCGCTCTCGCTGATGCCACTACGACCGAGATGTACATGATGAGGATCAAAGGCTGCCATGTCGATAGGCATCAAGCGCCACTCGACAGGAATCTGTGTCAGGGCGCCACGATGATGGTTGTAGATCGCGAAGACCTCGTCGATTTCGTTTGCAAGGTATGCTTCAACCAGATAGTCGGCAATGCCGTCAGCTTGCTCGACCGTGGGCGATGCGGATTGATCGGTGAAGGCTTGGATGGGCGTATAACCTTTGTATTTAAAGAACTTCACCGCAACTTTACCGCACAGGATCAACTTGAAATGCTTGTTTTCCTTCTGACAGATACGAATGCGCTGTTCAGCAAGGCGCAATACGTCGTTATTGAAATGTCCGCACAGTCCGCGATCAGATGCGATCACAATGATGAGCGTATTCTTCACTTCGTCATGAGGTGTTGCGAGTGGTACAGATTCGGCATATTCATCAGCCATGTTTGTAAGCATCTCACGCATGAAGCGCGCATAAGGCTCAGCACGATGCACGCGTCGTTGCGCGCGGAAGATTTTCGTGCGCGCGACCATCTCCATGGTTGAGGTGATCTTACGCGTCGAATCGACCGAATTGATGCGACGTGCTATGTCGTGCAGTGTTGCCATATCCCCCTCAAGTTGTGGCCCTGCATCCTTTAGAGTAGCAAAAAAATCTACGCGTTAAGACAAGGTGGTCTACTTGTCATCATTATTCTGCTATCGTTCAAAACACACTGATCGTATGATCCGATCGACAAATTTGAAAGCAAAGCTGCTCGAGAGTGCGAAAGGAGATCTCTTATGAACATCACATGGGATGAACAGCATTACGAGAATAATTTCTCGTTCGTTCATGGATATGGTGAAGCGGTCCTCGGCCTTCTCGATGTTAAGGCAGGTGCTCGCGTGCTTGATCTTGGTTATGGTAACGGTGCGCTCACTAAAGCGCTCGAAGATCGTGGATACCGCGCGCTTGGACTTGACGATTCGGCTGAGATGATCGCAGGAGCTAAGGCTGCTTATCCCGACCTCACCTTCGTGCAGGCAAATGCGATCGATTTCGCGCTTGACGAGCCGGTTGAGGCAGTCTTTTCGAATGCGGTTCTTCATTGGATTGGAAAGAAGGACCAGCCCGCATTGCTTGCGTCAGTTGCTCGTGCGCTTATGCCTTCTGGCCAGTTCGTCTTCGAATGTGGAGGCTTCGGCAACGCGCACCTTATTCATAGCGCGCTTAGAGATGCATTTGCTAAGCGTGGTCTTGGTTATCGTATTCCGCAGTATTTCCCAACTATTGGTGAGTACGCCTCGATGCTTGAATCAGCTGGTTTCAAGGTAGTGTTTGCTACGCTTTTCGATCGCTTTACGCCACTTTTAGGAGATGATGGCCTTGCAAACTGGATACGCACCTTCCAGCAGAGCGCATTTGTAGACATGGAAGACACGCTTCGCGAAGAGATCATTCGCGAAGCGGTCGATTCGACGCGTGCGGAGCTCTTTGTCGATAATGTCTGGTATGCCGATTATGTACGCCTACGCATGAAGGCGATCAAGCTCGGCGAGCGTGCGAACGAACACCCTTAGAAGAGGGGAGTCAACAATCAACGACGCAGTTGACTGCAAATAACCAATACCGAAGTTGACTGCCTACAAGCGCGAAAACACGTATGGAAGGAAAGATGATGGGCTCCGATCGGGAGAGACCAGCGAAGAAGAACTACACGCTCAAGTCGGTCACGAAGCCGTTGCCTTCTCGGGTGACAGACACGTATGATGCTAATGATTGTACCGTCCCTGCGAATGATACGAATGCGACTATAGGAAAGCGTGCCGCTAGCACGGCGAATACTCCATGTTTTCGCGATATCACCGAAGACGATGATGGTTATCATCCCTATGCTGATGTTCCTGATATGCGCCCTCTCTTCGAGCGTAATCCTTGGGATTGATATTGCGGGACGATCACCTTTTTGAAGAGCAGCGCTAGTTCGGTCAAAAGCTGATTTTGGGCAAAAAATTTCTTTTTTACGCAGTTTTTTGAGACAGTAACGGTCAAAAAACGGAAAAAATTGTCGACCTATAATGAAAGATCCTGAATTCCCAGTTCAGAAGACACTCGCAATGATAAAAACGAAAAAAATTGTCAAAAATCGCCAGTTAGCCGTTTAAAAGGTGTCAGCCATGCTTAATTCAGCTCAAGGCGGCGAACACCCTTGAGTGAAGAATACATCCTCGAGCATCAAACGGGGACGGTTACTTCATGTAGTGAATGTCCCTTAAGACGGCAGTCGTCTATCATGCTGCCACTCACCGTAGCGATCGTTCACAAAAAAGATTTCCTTGAAACTCCCGCCTAACACACGTATACTTTTCATTTGCGTCTGACTCTGTATGGATACACCCGGACGCGTGGAAACTCGGAATCGTCGGTTTCTTTCTCCCAAAAGAGATCTTGGCGGTGATGGAGTCCACACAGGAAATAAGGGTTGGGCAATTCGGCTCATCCCGTAGAAAGGAAAAAAATGGGAGTAAAACAGTACAAGCCCACGAGCCCCGGCAGGCGCTTCCAGACTGTTTCCGATTTTGCTGACATCACCAGCACTACTCCGGAAAAGTCTCTGCTGCGTCCTCTGCCCAAGAAGGCTGGTCGTAACAACAACGGCCGAATCACCACCCGTCATCAGGGTGGCGGCGTCAAACGTCGTTATCGCGTGATCGATTTCAAGCGCAACAAGGACGGTATTCCTGCTAAGGTTGCGACTATCGAATACGATCCGAACCGTTCTGCTCGCATCGCACTGCTCCACTATGCAGATGGCGAGAAGCGCTACATCCTTCATCCTCGTGGTTTGAACGTAGGAGACACTATCATCTCTGGTACCGAGGCAGACATCAAGCCAGGCAACGCACTGCCACTCTCGGCTATTCCTGTTGGTACGCTTGTTCATGCAGTCGAGCTTCAGCCCGGTCGTGGCGCAGCGCTCGCTCGTAGTGCTGGCACGAGCATTCAGCTCATGGGTAAAGAGGGCGACTATGCTATCTTGCGCATGCCTTCCTCTGAAATGCGTCGCGTTCTTGTCACTTGCCGCGCAACGGTCGGCGAAGTTGGCAACGCAGAGCATGGCAACATCAAGATCGGCAAAGCAGGCCGTAATCGCTGGAAGGGCATCCGTCCGAGCGTTCGTGGTACGGTCATGAATCCGGTCGATCATCCTCATGGCGGTGGTGAAGGCAAGAACAAGTCTTCTGGTCGTCATCCTGTTACTCCATGGGGTGTTCCTACCAAGGGTCATCGTACTCGTAACCCCAAGAAGGCTTCGAGCCGCTTGATCATCCGTCGTCGCAAGAAGTAGCGCTTAGGTTTTAGGAGAAACATTGAGTAGAAGTTTGAAAAAGGGCCCCTACGTTGAGCCGCGTCTGCTTGATCGCATCGTTGCGATGAACGAAGCAGGCGAAAAACACGTCATCAAGACCTGGTCGCGTTCTTCCACCATCTTCCCTGAAATGGTTGGTCATACCATTGCAGTGCACGATGGTCGCAAGCACGTACCTGTTTATGTAACCGAATCCATGGTCGGTCACAAGCTCGGAGAGTTCGCTCCGACTCGTACCTTCCGCGGTCACGACAAATAAGAAAGGGTGAAACATGGAAGCTAGAGCAGTAACTCGCTACGTACGCGTTTCACCTCGTAAAGCACGCATCGTGCTCGATCAGATTCGCGGCAAGAACGTTGTTAAGGCACAGGAGATCCTGCGCTTCACCAACCGCGCCGTAGCAGAGATCATCGAAAAGACCCTCAACTCTGCTGTTGCAAATGCAGCTCAGAAGGGTCTCACCAATCCCGATCGGCTTGTTGTTGCTGCATGCTATGCAGATGAAGGCCCTACGATGAAGCGCATCCGTCCACGCGCAAAGGGTTCCGCATCTCGCATTCGCAAGCGCACCAGCCACATCACCATCATCGTATCTAACGGAGAGGAGGCATAGTATGGGTCAGAAAGTTAGCCCTACCGGCTTCCGCCTCGGTATCACGGAAGACTGGCGCAGCCGCTGGTATTCAGATAAAGACTATGCGAAAAACCTTGAGAATGACTTGGCTATCCGCAAGTTCTTGGACAAGCAGCTGGCACACGCAGCGGTATCTCGCGTAGAGATCGAGCGTGCTGGCGACAAGATCAAGGTCATCATCACCACATCTCGTCCTGGCGTGGTCATCGGCAAGAAGGGTGCAGAGGTCGATGCGCTTCGCAAGAAGCTCAATCAGATCGCTAATGGCACCGTTTCTGTTGAGGTCATCGAGGTAAAGCGTCCAGAACTTGATGCTGTGCTCATCGCTCAGTCTGTGGCAGAGCAGCTCGAGAACCGTGTTGCATTCCGCCGTGCGATGCGTAAAGCTGTTCAGTCCGCAATGAAGAGCGGCGCTAAAGGTATTCGTATCCAGTGCTCCGGTCGTCTTGGTGGCGCTGAGATGAGCCGCCGCGAGTGGTATCGCGAAGGTCGTGTACCTCTGCATACCCTCCGCGCTAAGATTGACTATGGATTTGCTACTGCAGCTACCACTATGGGCTCGATCGGCGTTCAGGTATGGGTCTATCACGGTGAAGTTCTTCCTGGTCAAAAGGCTCCTCAGCCTGCTCTGGAAGGTTCATCTCGTCCAAATCGCGGCCGTCGTCGCAACAACGACAGGGGTGATAAATAATGTTAGTACCAAAGCGCGTCAAGCATCGTAAGGTACAGCGTGGCTCGATGAAGGGCAACGCCAAGGGCGGCACTCAGCTCAACTTTGGCAAGTGGGGCATCCAGGCGCTCGATCGTCACTGGATCACCAATCGCCAGATCGAGGCAGCTCGTATTGCGATGACCCGTCGTATGAATCGTACGGGTAACGTATGGATCACCATCTTCCCTGATAAGCCCATCACCAAGAAGCCTGCTGAAACCCGCATGGGTAAGGGTAAAGGTAACCCTGAAGGATGGGTAGCGGTCGTGAAGCCTGGTCGTATCATGTTCGAGATCGACGGCGTTGACGAAGAGACCGCACGTGACGCACTCCGCCTTGCGATCAACAAATTGCCCATCAAGTGCAAGATCGTCCAGCGTGAAGAAGGGCAGGAATAATGAAACCAGCAGAAATCCGCGCACTTTCGGCTGACGATCTGCAGTCGAAGCTCAAAGAAGCACGCGCAGAGCTTTTCAATCTGCGTTTCCAAATGGCAACGGGTCAGCTCGATAACACTGCTCGTGTCAAGGAAGTCAAGAAGAACATCGCTCGCATCCAAACCGAGATGCGCGCCCGTGAGATGAGCGCATAGCTCACGCGAACTGTAAGAAAGGTAGAGAATAATGGCTGAAGAACGCAATTCTCGTAAAGTTCGCCAGGGCGTAGTTGTAAGCGCATCTGGTGACAAAACGTGTGTTGTAGAGATCACCGAACGTAAGCCCCATCCGGTCTACGGCAAAATGGTGAACAGCACCAAGAAGCTCCACGCTCATGACGAGAACAACGACGCAGGCGTAGGAGACGTTGTAACCGTTATGGAGACCCGTCCTCTGTCTAAGATGAAGCGCTGGCGTCTCCTTGAGATCGTAGAGAAGGCTAAGTAGTAACCTTGCGTTACTCCTTAGCTATATCGAAAGGGTAAGCACATGATTCAAATGCAGAGCATGCTTTCCGTTGCCGATAACTCCGGCGCACGTAAGGTGCAGTGCATCAAGGTCCTTGGTGGCTCGAAGCGCCGCTATGCTGGTCTTGGTGATGTTATCGTTTGCAGCGTCAAGGAAGCGATGCCGAATGGCAATATCAAAAAAGGCGAAGTCGTACGTTGCGTTGTCGTTCGCGTGAAGAAAGAAGTTCGCCGCAACGATGGCAGCTACATCAAGTTCGACCAGAATGCAGCTGTGGTCATCGATGCGAATGGTGCTCCTCGTGGTACCCGTATCTTCGGCCCGGTCGCACGCGAGCTTCGCGATAAGAAGTACATGAAGATCGTGTCTTTGGCACCGGAAACGCTGTAAGGGGGTTAAGGACATGACTAAGATGAACATCAAGAAGGGCGACCGCGTCAAGGTTCTCACTGGTAAGGATGCTGGCGCAGAAGGCGTCGTTCTCGAGGCTTTCCCGCAGAAGCAGCGTGTTTCCGTTGAGAAGGTCAATGTGGTCAAGAAGCACCTTCGCCCGACTCAGGCGAATCCTTCTGGCGGCATCTCCGAGATGGAAGCTCCGATCCACGTTTCTAACGTGCAGATCGTCTGCCCAGCTTGCAAGAAGCCGACGCGCATCAACACGCGTCGTGAAGACGGCAAGAAGGTTCGAGTCTGCAACAAGTGTGGTGCAGACATCGACTAAAAGTCCCGAATGCACTTCTTATTGCTTTCTTCAGGCACTATGTTGGACGAAGCCAACTTGGTCTGGGAGCACGATAAAAAGAAGCACCTCGGAACTTTTGAAGTTTGGGATATGCCCAACACTTTACAAAAGTCGTTGCTGGTAAAAGCGAGCAGCGGATCATGGCCCTCAAGAAAATCTTGAGGGACGCAGGGTCGGAAATCCTGCGTTTAATTCATCGAAGAAAGGTAAGCACACAATGGCTACTCCTCGTTTGAAGGAAAAGTACAACAAAGAGGTTAAAGATCAGCTTTATAAAGAGCTCGGTCTTACCAATGTCAACCAGGTTCCTCGTCTTGAGAAGATCGTGGTGAACATGGGTGTCGGCCGTGCAGCGGGCGATTCCAAGCTGCTCGATGGCGCACTGGCCGATCTTCGCGTTATCACTGGCCAGCAGCCTATGATTACGCGTGCAAAGAAATCCATTGCAGGTTTCCATCTGCGTGAAGGCCAAGCAATCGGCGCTAAGGTCACGCTCCGTGGCGATCGCATGTGGGAATTCTTCGACCGTCTTATGTCCACTGCGCTTCCTCGCGTGCGCGACTTTCGTGGTCTGAACCCCAACAGCTTCGATGGCCGTGGAAATTACACCATGGGTCTGAACGAGCAGCTCATCTTCCCTGAGATCGAGTACGATAAGGTCGATCATACCCGTGGTATGGATATTACGTTCGTTACTACATCTGACAACAACGAGGGCGCTAAAGCACTTTTGGATGCTTTGGGCTTTCCTTTTAAGAAAAACGCCTAAACTCATCAAGAGTTGGTAATAAGAAAGAAGGGTTTGAATGGCTAAGAAATCGATGATCGCCAAGTCAAAGCGAGTACCGAAGTATTCGACAAGGCATCACAACCGCTGCAGCCGCTGTGGGCGTCCCCATGGCTACTATCGCAAGTTCGGTCTGTGCCGTATCTGTCTTCGTCAGCTCGCCAACAGGGGCGAACTTCCCGGCGTGACCAAAGCTTCCTGGTAAGAGTCGAGTAAGGAAACTACGTCACGTTATGAGTGTCGAAAGTCAAGGCGCAGGTACTAAGGGTGCATGCGAACCGGCTTTTCGTCTCATCACGAACAAAGGAGAAACAAAACAATGAGCATGAACGATCCTATTGCAGATATGCTTACGCGCGTGCGTAATGCGAACTCTGCAGGCAAGCTCACGGTGTCTATGCCGTCTTCTAAAAAGCTTGTCGAAATCGCCCGCATCATGCAAGAAGAGGGCTACATCATTGGCTACGAGGTGGAAAGCGCTTCGCCTCGCGATATCTTGACTATCGAGCTCAAGTATGGCGAGAAGAAAGCACGCACCATTCGTGGTATCAAGCGCATCTCCAAACCAGGCTTGCGCATTTATGCAGGTAAAGATGAACTGCCTCGCGTTCTTGGTGGTTTGGGTACGGCAATCATTTCAACGAGCAAAGGCGTTATGGCTGACCGCGACGCACGCAAGAACGGCGTCGGTGGCGAAGTCATCGCGTATATCTGGTAAGAAGGGAGGAATACAGTGTCACGTATTGGTAAAATGCCCATCGCTATTCCTTCCGGCGTAGAAGTGAAGGTCGACGGTCAGACCGTTACGGTGAAGGGGCCTAAGGGTGAGCTCACTCGCACCTTCAACGACATGATGAAGATCACGGTCGATGGTGATCAGGTCATCGTTGAGCGTCCTGATGATTCTCGCGAAGCAAAGAGCTTCCATGGTCTCACTCGCACGCTCATTGCAAATATGGTTCAAGGTGTTTCCGAGGGTTATTCCAAGAAGCTCGTCCTTGTAGGTGTTGGTTATCGTGCTGCACTCAAGGGTAAAGATCTTGAAATTCAGCTTGGCTTCTCTCATCCGGTCATTGTTGAAGCTCCCGAGAACATCAGCTTCGAGGTTCCCAGCCAGACTGAGATCGTTGTCAATGGCATCAGCAAAGAGCAAGTTGGCCAGGTTGCTGCAGATATTCGTAAGTGGCGTAAACCTGAACCTTACAAGGGCAAGGGTATTCGTTATGAAGGCGAATATGTACGTCGCAAGCTTGGTAAAGCTGCTAAGTCCGAGTAATAGACGCATAAGCTAGGAGAATTACTATGAAGAAGCTTCAAAAGAAACAAGCCGGCTTGCGTCGCCGCCACACTCGTGTCCGCGGCAAGATCTCCGGCACGGCAGAGCGCCCTCGTCTTTGCATCACTCGTTCTAATTCGAACATGTACGCTCAGGTCATCGATGATGTTACAGGAAAAACCATCTGTGCGCTCTCGACCCTGGGTCCTGACTTCAAGAAGACTGGCAAGACCGGTGCAACTGTTGAAGGCGCATCTGAGCTTGGCAAGTTGATCGGTAAGAAGGCACAGAAGAAGGGCGTTACCGAGGTCGTTTTCGATCGCGGTGGCAACCTCTATCATGGTCGCATCCAGGCGGTCGCTGATGGCGCTCGCGAAGCTGGCCTGAAGTTCTAAGAGAGGGAAACGTAAATGGCTCGTAAACAAGAAAACAAGACAGACGTTCCTGAGCTTGAAGAACGTGTTGTCTACATCAATCGTGTATCTAAGGTTGTGAAGGGTGGTCGTCGTTTCGCTCTCACTGCATTGGTCGTCGTAGGTGATGGCAATGGTCGCGTCGGTGTTGGCATGGGTAAGTCTCAAGAGGTGCCCATCGCGATCCGTAAGGGCATCGAAGACGCTAAAAAGAATATGTTTAGCGTTCCTCTAACGCCCGAGAAGACCCTTCCTCACGAGATCCTCGGCATCTACGGAGCGGGCAAGGTGCTCTTGAAGCCAGCTGCTCCTGGTACTGGTGTTATCGCTGGCGGTCCAGTTCGTGCAGTGCTCGAACTCGCAGGTGTATCCGATGTTCTCACCAAGTCCCTTGGTACCGATAATGCTATGAATATCGTCAAAGCGGTTGCTGCAGGCCTGCAGGAGATGCAGGATCCTGAAGAGGTCGCGAAACGTCGTGGTATTTCCGTTGCAGAAATCTATGGTCGGAAGGAGAAGAACTAATGGCGAACGCTAAGAAGACTCTCCGCGTCACTCAGGTCAAGAGTGCTATCGGCAAGAAGTACGATCAGGGTCGCACCCTTAAAGCTCTTGGTCTTGGCAAGATCGGTCGCACGGTAGAACAGGTTGATAATCCCTGCGTGCGAGGCATGATCTTCAAGGTCAAGCATCTCGTTGAAGTCGAAGAGATCAAGGCTAAATAACGCATTGAGGTCGGCTCGTTATAAGCGTGCCGACCTTCTGCATTCTTTAAAGTCTGCCGACTGCGAGCTGTCGGCCTCCGCAAAGATGCGGAGATAGCGAAAAGGAGAACGAATTAATGGAACTCAAAGATCTAAAACCAGCAGAAGGCTCTAAGCGCGCACGTAAGCGCGTCGGTCGTGGTCCTGCCTCTGGTAACGGCAAGACTGCTGGTCGTGGTATGAATGGTCAGAAATCCCGCGCTGGTGGCGGAAAAGGTGCAGGTTTCGAGGGTGGTCAGACTCCACTTGCACGTCGTTTGCCAAAGCTGCCTGGTTTTCGTAACTTCAACCGTGTTGAGTATGTCCCAGTAAACGTTTCTCGCCTTGAGGAGAAGTTCAAGGCGGGCGATCTTGTCGATGGCGATACGCTTTATGCAGCAGGTATTGTCAAAGATCCTGATGCGCCTATCAAGGTGCTCGGCGATGGCGAGATCACCAAGGCTCTTACTGTTCGCGTCGATAAGGTTTCTGCTTCTGCACGCACTAAGATCGAAGCAGTTGGAGGAAAGGTAGAGGCGTTTTGCTAAATTCGCTGATCCAAGCGTTTAAGGTTCCTGAGCTTAGGAATAAGATCCTATTCACGCTCGGCATCTTGGCGCTCTATCGCTTAGGCGCCTATATCCCTGTTCCGGGTATTCCGTTCCATGCTTTTGCCGATGCTTTTTCTGAGCAGGGCGTTGGTATGGCGATGCTCGACCTCTTTACCGGTGGTGCTCTGTCGAACTTCTCAGTGTTCGCACTTGGCATCATGCCCTACATTACTGCATCCATCATCATGCAATTGATGCAGGGAGTCATCCCTGCGGTTGGTCGTTGGGCACGCGAGGGTGAAACAGGCAAGAGGCGCATCACTCAGGTCACTCGTTATCTTACGCTGGGTCTGGGTCTTATCAACGCTATTGGCTATTTGCTGCTTTTCAAATCAGCATCTTATGGCATCGTATTTAGCCCCGAAGTACCTGCGTTCCTGAGTGATTTCTTGGTCGTCTTCACGCTGGTAGTTGGTACGGCCATCATCATGTGGATGGGCGAGCTCATCACGCAGCGCGGTGTTGGAAATGGCATGTCGCTCATTATCTTCACCTCGATTGTGGTTTCCGTTCCTTCGGCTATCTTCTCATCGGTCAATCTTCAGTCTGATCTGGGTATGGGTATTGCTATTACAGCGTTCATTCTCATCATCGTGCTGCTCAGTATCCCGGCGATCATTTTCGTTGAACGTGCGCAGCGTCGTATCCCGGTTAGCTATGCTAAGCGCGTCCAGGGTCGAAAGATGATGGGTGGTCAGAGTTCGTATCTGCCATTGAAGATCAACGCTGCAGGTGTTATTCCGATCATCTTCGCGAGTTGTTTGATCTACTTCCCAGCACAGATTGCCGCTCTGTTTAACATTGATTGGCTCAACACGGTTGCGAACGCTATCTCGGCAGGTCCGGTCAACTGGATCATGACCGCTTTGCTGATCGTCTTCTTTGCGTATTTCTATACGTCGATCGTGTTCAATCCGCAAGATACGGCGGAGAACCTGCAGAAGCAAGGTGGCTTCATTCCAGGCATTCGTCCGGGCGCGAATACTGTGCAATACATCAAGAATGTGCTTCGTCGTGTAACGCTGCCAGGTGCGATCTTCATCGCCATCATCGCAGTTGTGCCTTCGATTTTCTTCTTCTTCACTAACAATACGCTCATCCAGGCGTTTGGTGGCACATCAATCCTCATTATGATCGGTGTTGCGCTCGATACTATGAGCAAGATCGAATCACAGCTCAAGATGTATAACTACGATGGCTTCTTCAAGTAAGCGTATATCGTAGGGCTGAAAAGGAAGCTTTAAACTATCGACCCTTCTTCATTTGTTCTTACGAATGTGTGAAGAAGGGTCATTTCATGAAGTGCTTTCGCTAGAATATGACTAACGATTGAAAGGACTACGTAATGAATATCGTTTTGTTGGGTGCTCCTGGCGCAGGTAAAGGTACTCAGGCTGCCAAGCTAGTCGACAAGTTTGGTTTTGCACACATCTCCACGGGCGACATCCTTCGTGCCGCAGTAAAGAATCAGACGCCACTGGGCATTGAGGCGAAGAAGTACATGGACGCTGGCGATCTTGTCCCTGACGAGCTGGTCATCGGTCTTGTGAAAGAGCGCCTCAAGGACAATGATACCAATGCTGGCTTCATCCTTGATGGTTTCCCGCGCACCTCTGCTCAGGCAGTGGCGCTCTCTTCTGAGCTTACTGAACTTAACCGTCCGCTTGATGCAGCTTTGCTCGTCGATGTTGACAAGGAAGTTATCATCGGACGCCTCACTTCTCGTCGTACGTGCCGCGATTGTGGTCTTATTGGCACTGACGCTGATGCGACATGCCCGAAATGCGGTGGCGAGATGTATCAGCGTGATGACGATAACGAAGCAACGGTTCGTAACCGTCTTGACGTCTATGAGAATTCCACCGCTCCGCTCATCGACTACTATCGTGGCTGCGGTCTGCTCGTCGAGATCGATGGCGATCAGGATCCAGATGTAGTCTTTACTGAGGTCCAAAAGGCCCTCAACCTCTAAAGGTTTCTTCGGAAATAATCTGCAGCAAACAGATCACACACTGATGCACCGTCAACCAAAGAGTTGGCGGTGCTTTTGTTTGTGTTCACCTTCTTTTACAATGAGCAGATATGGATCTCAGCTATTACATAGATAAGCATCGCGATGTGCTCGACAAGAGCCTGAAGTTGGCGCGTAATGTGCTCATCATCTTGTTGGTCGCATTGTTTCTCGAGATCTTCCTTTTCAATATCAATCATTTCAGGTCGAGTGGATATGAGACCATCTCACTCGACGACGAGCTTACCTTCACTGAGACTAAGGGCGAATCGTATCGTATTACGGCGGGAAATCACTTGTTTGAGATACACGACTTGAACAAAGAAGTGAAGAATATCCATATAGAGTTCGACCAAGCTCAACCTGCTCAGGTTGTTCCAGTTCAGATCAACTTCACCGACTCTGCGCATCAGTCTTATTTTTACGATACGGAATTTACAGCAGGCATTCCACTTGTTGAGGTGGCCACTAACAACTGGCAAAGCCAATATGTCTATCTTGAAACGACCGGCTATGTAGATGATTTGCGTATCGATTTTGGCGACGAAGAAACACTCTATCCTCTTGTATTGAAGTCGCTTACCATCAATGCACCTGAGCCATTCTTCTTTAATAACTTACGTTTTCTGTTGGTGTTTGGCATCTTATTGCTTATCTACTGCTTCCGCCCAAAGTCGGCGATCTATCGTATCTTTATCGTGAGGGATAACAAGAAGGCAAAGGCTGGCATTATCGGCACTATGGTTATCGAGATCATGCTGGTTGCGAGCTTTTTGCTCATGGGTTCGAATCTGGTTGGGGTGGCAACGGCGACCTATAATTCAGGTTCATGGGATGGTAAATCACCCGTCACGTTCTTCGAAGCTGGCGGAGATAATGCCCAACAATATGCAGAACTCGCTAAGGCCATGACGCACGGGAACCTTTATCTTGAAGAAGAGCCTCCTGAATGGCTTGTCGAGATGGATAACCCCTACGACAAGAGCGCACGCGATGAATTCCAGAAAGCCACCGGCGAAGAAGCGCTCTTCGATGTGGCCTATTATGATGGGCATTACTATGTCTACTTTGGCGTTCTGCCAGTTCTTGTCTTCTATCTGCCGTTTTATCTCATAACAGGGGCGAATTTCCCTACAGCCATCGGTGTGCTGATATGCTGCATCCTCTTTATCGCGGGCTGTACGGCACTATTGCATCGGTTTGCGCGGTATCACTTCAAGTGGGTTAGCCTTGGCTTGTTCTTGCTCCTGCAAATTCCGCTCGTATTCTGTTCGGGCATGCTTTATCTTGCGAAGTTCCCAACCTTCTATTCACTGCCGATCATCATGGCGCTTGCGCTCGTGGTGTGGGGGCTTTATTTTTGGATGCGTGGTCGCACGAGCAAGCGAGCAGGGAAGTGGTACTTGTTGGGGTCGCTCTGTATGGCGCTTGTTGTTGCCTGCCGCCCGCAGTTCCTTGTTTTCTCGCTTCTTGCGTTTCCTTTGTTTTGGCGTAAATTCATCACGACACGCTATATCACCACACACAAGGGCATCAAAGAATTCATTTGTCTGATCGCACCTTATGCGATCGTTGCCATCGGCATCATGGCATACAACTATGCTCGCTTCGGGTCTCCTACGAACTTCGGTGCGAACTATAACCTTACCTTGAATGATATGACGCAACGTGGGACAGTGCTCGGTCGTTTCTTCCCAGCGCTTTTTGCTTACTTTCTACAAACACCCTCAACGGATGGTGTCTTCCCGTGGCTTCTGCCTGCGCCATTTGCAACCACGTATGTTGGACAGACCATTAAAGAAGTGACCTTTGGCGGAATCTTCTTGTGCTTGCCGATCCTTTGGGTCCTCTTCTTTTCAAAGCGACTTCTAGATTTTCGAGTCAAGCAACGTTCAACACGTACGGTTGCAGGCGTTATCTTGCTCATGATTGTAGCAGGATTTGTGGTCGCGTTGTTGGATGCCCAGATGGCAGGGATCTTGCAGCGCTACTATGCTGATTTTAGCTTCTTGTTCCTGGCTGCAGTCGTGCTCCTTTGTTTTATCGCTAATGAGGCAATAGACCAGCGCAGTACCATGTACAAGGTCTGCCAGCATGTGCTCATGGTACTCGTCGCTATCAGTCTTGCTTACTCCGCGCTTATGTGCTTTGTGCCTGAAACAGGATGGCTATCTGATGTGTATCCTTGGGCATACCAAAACATCGTACAAATGGTGGTCTTCTGGGCCTAACAAAGAAATCGAAGACTACTTAAGACCTCATTGAGTCGCTATCGAAATCAACCCTTTTCATTCATGTGCAAAATGGTGTTCATGGCATACGCCCCTTTTACCGAATTGATAAGGATATGCTAAGAAGAACATCGGATTGATGCTCGTTCGTTGTTACAATGGAAAAGCGTATTTCACGCAGCCTAAGTTGAGAGGAGAGGTATGTCACAGTTGACCGAAATTCGCTGGCACGCACGCGCTGGTCAAGGTGCGGTAACGGCAGCGAAGCTCGTTGCAGATACGGCAATGCTGCAGGGCAACTATATCCAGGCGATGCCCGAATATGGTCCCGAGCGTACTGGTGCGCCGCTGAAAGCGTACACCCGTATTTCCAGCGATCCTATCGAAGTCCATAACAACATTTTGAATCCAGATATCGTCATCGTATTGGACGATACGTTGCTCGATTCTACTGACGTCATGGAAGGTATGCCTGAAGATGGCATCATCATCTTCAACACCACTATGACTCCCGCAGAGGCACGTGCAGCAGTCAATGCTCCTGCCTCCATGAAGGTCGCGACTGTAGATGCTACTGGCATTGCGCTTGCAACCATCAAGAAGGATATGCCGAACACCCCTATCGTTGGTGCTCTCGCCAAGGTTGCTGGTCTGTTCCCGATCGACTTGGTCAAAGAACGTCTGATCCTTACTTTCGGTAAGAAGTTCAGCCAAGAGATGATCGATGCGAACCTCGAGTCCGCTGATCGTGCTTACGAGGAGGTGCAGGAATAATGGCAGAGAATCTCACGGGTACCGCAGGTTTCGATTACGATGGCTTCGATAACTGGAAGCTCTCCGATTATCCTGTTGGATATGTGTGCCCCGAGCCGGGTACATCCGTTAATTGCTATACCGGTGGTTGGCGCTCTATGCGCCCTATCTGGGACGCTGAAGCATGCACCAACTGCATGTTGTGTTGGGTCTATTGCCCCGATTCATCCATCGAGGTGAAAGATGGCGAGATGACCGGCATCGATCTATTCCACTGCAAGGGTTGTGGTGTGTGTGTCAACGAATGCAAGTTCGATGCGCTCACGCTCATTTCTGAAGCTGAAGCACAAGCACAAGATAAGGAAGGGGAGTAAACATGGCTGGTAATAAATTCTCCGCTACTGGCAACCAGATGGTCGCCGAGGCTATTCGCCAGGCCAAGCCTGACGTTATGGCTGCTTATCCTATCACTCCTCAGACCACTATCGTCGAAACCTACGACAAGTTCGTAGCTGATGGCCGTGTTCATACCGAATATGTCCCTGTCGAATCTGAGCACTCTGCGCTTTCTGCTTGTATCGGCGCTTCTGCTGCTGGTGCTCGTGTTGCGACAGCAACCAGCTCCCAGGGTTTGGCTTACATGTGGGAAGAACTGCATATCGCAGCTGGTATGCGTTGTCCGATCGTTATGGCTAACGCAAATCGCGCACTCTCTTCTCCTATTAACATCCACGGCGATCATTCTGACGCTATGGCTGCACGCGATTGTGGTTGGGTCATGTTCTTCGCAGAGACTGCACAGGAAGCATATGACAACACCATCATCTCATTCCGTGTTGCTGAAGATCCCAATGTGCTTCTTCCTGTACTCACTACACTTGATGGCTTTGTTACCACGCATGCTATGGACGTCTGCGTCATGGAAGAGGACGAAACAGTCGAAAAGTATGTTGGCAACTATGAGCCGAAGTATCCATTGCTCGATACCGATAATCCGGTTGGTCATGGTATGTTCGCGACGCTCGGTCCCGACTACATGAAGCAGAAGTTCATCGAACGCAAAGCGCTCGATAATGCTATGGAGGCGCTCGAGAAGCACGGCAAGGAATGGGCTGACATCACTGGTCGTCCGTTCGAGATCGTTGATGCATGGGGCTGCGAAGATGCTGACTATATCGTCGTTTGTCTTGGTTCTAATGCTGGCAACGTTCGTTTTGAAGCACGTAAGCTTCGTGAAGAAGGCAAGAAGGTCGGCGTCGTTCGCCCTCGTGTTTTCCGTCCTTTCCCAGCTAAGCAGATCGCTGAAGCATGCAAAGGCGCAAAAGGTATTGCAGTCATCGATCGAAGCGATTCTTTCGGTTCGCCGTCTGCTCCGCTTGCGCTTGAAGTTCGCAACGCGCTCTATAAGGCAGGCTTGAACATTCCGGTTTCTGATTACATCGCAGGTCTTGGCGGTGCCGATATCACGCTCGACCAGATCAAGCAAGTTTATACCGAGCTTGAACAGGGCGGCAACGACACCATCACTTACCTCGGTATCGAAGAATAATTAGGGGGCACGTAATGGCTAATATCAAAGAATTATCTGCTCGCCCCGATGAGTTGGCTCCAGGTCATCGTCTTTGTGGCGGTTGCGGTGCATCTATGGCAGTGCGCCAGGTGCTCATGGGCTCCAACGACTACGACGTAGTTTGCGCAAGCGCTACGGGTTGCTTGGAAGTTTCCACTACCATCTATCCCGACAACGCATGGAACGTTCCGTTCATCCACAATGCGTTCGCTAATGCCGGTGCCACCATCTCTGGTGTTGAAGCCGCTTATCGTGGCCTTCAGCGCGCTGGCAAGATCCCGGCTGATCGTAAGATCAAGTTTGTCGCATTTGGTGGCGACGGTGGTACATACGACATCGGTCTTCAGTCTTTGTCTGGCGCAATGGAGCGCGGCCAAGATGTTGTTTATGTTTGCTATGACAATGGTGCATACATGAACACAGGTATCCAGCGTTCATCTGCAACCCCAAAGGGTGCATGGGCTACCACTTCTGAGGTTGGTAAGGTCGAGCAGGGCAAGACCCAAGTACGTAAAGACCTCACCTCTATCATTGCCGCTCATGGTGTGCCTTATGTTGCGCAAGCAACGGTTGGCAACTGGCGCGATCTGGTCAACAAGGCAGAGAAAGCCATCGCTGTTGATGGTCCAGCGTTCCTGAATATTCTTGCTCCATGCCCACGCGGTTGGCGTATCGATTCAGGCGACACAGCAGAGATCTGCCGTCTTGCGGTGAACTCTAAGTTCTGGCCGTTGTTCGAGGTCGAGAATGGTGTTTGGAAGCTCACTCCGGTTCGCGATAAGAATGTTATTCCTGTTGCGGAATTCCTGAAGCCTCAGGGTCGTTTCAAGCACCTCTTCAAGCCAGGCAACGAGCATATTCTTGAAGAGATCCAGAATGATGTCGACAATTACTGGAAGTATCTCGAAGGTCGCGTCGAAGGTTCTAAAGATCTTACGAGCTCGATCGAGTAAGCAAGTGATTCGTCGATTGGACTGATCGTGGTCGCTTAATAGAGAAGCAATTCTCTTGTCAAAAAGCCCGCTTAATAAGCGGGCTTTTTATTTCAGCGGGGTGAGAAGTAAAAGCCTTGAGGTTTGAGGACTATAGGCTTGAGAAGTAGGAGTGAAAGAACAGCAATAAGCAAAGTGCTTTCATAACACCTGCGAACAGATAAAGCGTTGACGCATGGACAAGATACGCTATAGTGATGTAAGACAATTTAATACAGTCTTCAGGGCAGGGTGAAATTCCCGACCGGCGGTAAAAGTCCGCGAGCTGCGTTGGAATCCCAACAATGCTGATTCGGTGCAATTCCGAAACCGACAGTACAGTCTGGATGGAAGAAGATAAGCGTAGATCGCTATGCAATATGATGCCCTGGAATTATGTGTTCCAGGGTTTTTTATTGCGGCGCTCTATGCGCATAGAGACAACCTTCTTGTGTTGTTGCTCTGATGACGAGGATTATGTGAGATGCAAGTCTTTGCAAAAAGAGCAAGAACAAAGGAGGTGTTCTATTGATAGGGCAATGTTCTCAGGAAAGCGTAGATGAGCGCTATATGAGACACGCGCTCGAGCTCGCTGATCGTGGTGCCGGTTGGACGAATCCGAACCCTCTTGTTGGAGCAGTTATCGTAAAGGACGGACGCATCATCGGAGAGGGGTGGCATGCAGCCTATGGTAAGCTGCATGCAGAACGCGAGGCGCTAGCAAATTGCAGCGAAGATCCTGCAGGCGCAACTATCTATGTCACGCTCGAGCCTTGTTGTCATTGGGGGAAGACTCCTCCGTGCACTGAAGCGATCATTGAAGCAGCGCTAACACGAGTGGTCGTAGGGGCTTCTGATCCGAATCCGCTCGTTGCAGGTAGAGGTATCGAGTGTTTACGCAAGAACGGTATCGAGGTCACCGAGGGAATACTGCTTGACCAATGCAATGCGATTAATCGAGCGTTCTTCCACTATATACAGACTAAACGACCTTATGTGATTGCAAAATACGCCATGACCCTCGATGGTAAGATCGCAACACAAACAGGTGCTTCTCGCTGGATCACGTCTCAGCTTGCACGTGCGAAAGTTCACGAAGATCGACATCGTTGTGCTGCGATCATGGTGGGGATTGGCACGGTTCTTTCAGATGATCCAGAGCTCACGAGTAGAATCTCTAATCGCGAGACCAAAGATCCCGTACGGGTGGTGATCGATTCGCTGGCACGCATTCCGCTTTCATCAAAGATCGTATCGAGCGCATCAAAGGTGCCAACGATTATCGCAGTGAGTGAGCGCGCACAAACAGAGAAGCTTGCCGCACTTGAACAGGCTGGATGTGAAGTTTTCATCACGCAGGGTGACTCGGTCAACCTTGAAGTAGTTCTTGACCATCTCGGTACGAAACAGCAGATCGATTCAGTAATGGTTGAAGGTGGGGCAACACTGTTGTGGTCGCTCTTTTCGCAAGGACTGATCAACCGTATACAGGCATATATCGCGCCGAAGATATTCGGTGGAAAAAATGCTCCAAGCCCTGTTGGGGGAGAAGGCGTGACGCTTCCAAACGATGCATTCGCATGCGGCGATCCTGTTATTACTCTTCTTGAACCCGACATCCTCATAGAATGCGAGGTGAGGCTATGTTCACCGGAATCATAGAAGCGCTTGGCACCGTTAAGGCATTGCGCAAAGGCGCGCACAGCGCCATCATCACCGTCGAAGCACCGCAGATTTTGGACGATGTTCATCTGGGCGACAGCATTGCCGTGAATGGCGTATGCCTGACGGTCACGTCTTTCACACAGCATTCCTTTAATGCAGATATCATGCATGAGACTCTCGATCGCTCGGATCTCGGCGCACTTCATGCTGGAAGTCGAGTGAATGTTGAGCGTGCGATGGCGGCAAATGGACGTTTTGGTGGTCATATCGTATCGGGACATATCGATGGTGTCGGCATCATCACGCGCATCAAAGCTGATGATAACGCAGTCTGGTTCACGGTCTCTGCAGCTAAGAACATCTTGCGTCATGTGGTTTTGAAAGGGTCGATCACGATCGATGGAATTAGCTTGACGGTTGCACGCCTTGAAGATGAGAGCTTCAGTGTTTCAGTGATCCCTCATACGCGTGCACAGACAAATCTTGCTTTCAAGCAGGTAGGTGATGAGGTGAACCTTGAAACAGACATGATAGGCAAGTACGTCGATCGTTTGCTCACCTTTGGCCCACAAGACGGAGGTGTTCAGCCCGCCGCAACAGCTTCGGGCATAACCCGCGAATTCCTTATGCAAAACGGAATGCTGTGATAAGCAAAAGAACTCAAAGACAAAAGGAGACTATATGTTCGAATTCAACACTATAGAAGAGGCGCTTGAGGATCTACGACAGGGAAAGGTGATCCTCTGTACAGACGATCCCGATCGTGAAAACGAAGGCGATTTCATCTGTGCTGCCGAATTCGCCACTACCGAAAACGTCAACTTCATGGCAGTACATGGCAAGGGCCTTATCTGCATGCCGATGAGCATCGATCTGTGCAAGAAGCTCCAGTTTCCCCAAATGGTTATCGAGAACACCGATAATCATGAGACAGCGTTTACAGTTTCGATTGATCACGTTGAGACGACCACAGGCATTTCGGCTGAAGAGCGCGGTCTTACAGCGCGCAAAGTTGTTGACGCAGATGCGAAACCAACTGATTTTCGCAGGCCAGGGCATATGTTTCCGCTCATGGCAAAACCTAATGGCGTACTTGAGCGCAATGGCCATACTGAGGCTACGGTCGATCTTATGCGTCTTGCGGGCTTACAGGAGTGCGGTCTTTGTTGCGAGATCATGCGCGATGATGGCACGATGATGCGTACACCCGAGCTCATCGAGCTTGCGAAGAAGTTCGACTTGAAGTTCATTAGCATCAAGGCTTTGCAAGAGTATCGCAAGAAAAACGAGAATCACGTGATCGAGGTTGCTGATGCAGACATGCCGACGAAGTATGGTGATTTTCGTGCACGTGTTTTCGTTAACAAGCTCAATGGGGAGCATCATGTCGCGCTCGTAAAAGGCGATATCGGCGACGGAGAGGATGTGCTCGTGCGCGTTCACTCTGAGTGTTTGACAGGAGACGCATTCGGTTCGATGCGTTGTGATTGCGGTGAACAGCTTGCACAAGCGATGCGCCAGGTTGAGGCAGAGGGTCGTGGCGTGGTGCTTTATATGCGCCAAGAAGGCCGCGGCATTGGATTGGTGAATAAACTGCGCGCTTACGAACTTCAAGACGAAGGTATGGACACGCTCGAGGCAAACCTGGCGCTTGGATTCGAAGGCGACATGCGTGAGTACTATATCGGAGCTCAGATCTTGCGTAATCTTGGGGTGAAGACCATGCGCTTGCTCACGAATAATCCCGACAAGGTCTACCAGCTCAAAGATTTCGGTCTTGAGATCATCGATCGTGTCCCCATCCAGATCGATCCGACTGATCATGATCTGTTCTATCTAAAGACCAAGCAAGAGAAGATGGGTCATTTGCTCAGCATTAATTAGCAGCTCAAGACCGCGAAGTAAAACATTAGAGCGAATTTATAGGGAGAAGAAAGGAAAGAACATGAACACCCTTGAAGGAAATCTCATCGCACAGGACCTAAAAATTGGCATCGTTGGTGCCCGATTTAACGAATTCATCACTTCAAAGCTTATTTCAGGTGCGATGGATGCGCTTGTACGTCATAACGTAAAAGAAGAGAATGTAGATGTAGCGTGGGTGCCGGGAGCTTTTGAGATCCCGCTTATTGCGCAGAAAATGGCACAGTGCGGCAAATATGACGCGGTCATTTGTCTTGGTGCTGTCATTCGTGGTGCGACTTCGCATTATGACCTGGTTTGTAACGAAGCAGCCAAGGGTATCGCGCATGTTTCTCTTGAAAGTGGCGTGCCAGTTATGTTCGGCATCGTTACCACTGACACAATCGAGCAAGCTATCGAGCGAGCGGGTACCAAAGCTGGCAATAAGGGCTTTGATTGCGCTGTAGGTGCCATCGAGATGGTGAATCTCATCCGCGCGATAGGTTAGAGAGCCAGTTCTCTCAGTAGAGATCAGAAGCTTTTTTTGTGATTCGATACTGAAGCTAAACGAAGTATCTTTTACACTGAAGCAGTGCATATAAGCAAGGGGACAGTATTTTTTGATTTCGATGGGACGCTTCACGATAGTATGAAGCTCTATGGTTCTGCGCTGCGTAAAACCTACGAATGGCTCGTCGATCAGGGGGTCGTCGAGCCACGCGAGTTGTCAGACGAAGAGATTTCTCGCTGGCTTGGTTGGCAAGTCGAAGATATGTGGACAACGTTCGTTCCTGGTATCGAAGAGCAGACTTGGAAACGCGCTTCGAAGATGGTGGGCGATACGATGCGTGAGCTTCTTATGCAAGGCAAAGGTGCGCTTTTCGAGGGTGTGGACGAGATGCTCAATGAATTACGCACCCAAGGCTTTGATCTTGTATTTCTTTCGAATTGCGGAAGATCCTATTGCGATGACTACTTGCGCGAATTCGGCATTGATCATCTTTTTGCCGCAACATACTGCGCCGCTGAGTTCGGCTTCATTCCGAAATGGCAGATCTACCAGCTCGTTGCTGATCAACATCCGAAGCCGCACATCATGGTGGGGGATCGTTTTCATGATATGGAGGTCGCAGAGCATGCAGGCATCCTTTCGATCGGATGCGCGTATGGCTATGGTGAACTTTCCGAGCTCAAGGCAGCAACGGTGGTTGTCGATTCGCCTGGCCAGATCGTGCAGGCTATCCAAAAGATAAGGCTTTAGGATGCTTGTGCCAGAGTCAAAGCAGAGCTTTATTCATTGATCTCATGCGCTAGCGCCAGCACTGATAGTCGTACTGCTCCTGAAGGCGAATGTTTGGTAGATCGCGCGGAATATCTTTACCCATAGAAAAGAAGCCAAGTTCAACAAGCTCGCGCGCATTCGCCTCGTAATCGTCGGCCGAAGTTTGATTGTAGGCACGCTGCTCCTCGCTGATCGGCCCTTTTACCTTTGCTGGAACACCGAGCACTAATGAGCCATCGGGAACCTGCATGCCTTTTGGCACTACTGCGCCCGCGCCAATAACGCACTCTCTACTCACGACCGCACCGTCCAGTATGACCGAGCCCATGCCAACGATAGTGTTGTCGCCGATGGTTGCACAGTGAACGATCGCATTATGTCCAACGGTCACGTTGTCGCCGATCGTGCAGGGTAGACCGAAGTCAACGTGAAGCACACAATTCTCTTGAATATTGCTGTTCTTGCCGATCGTGATAGGGGCACGAGCACCGGGGAACACTGAAGAATGCTCACCGATCTTAACGTCGCCCAATAGCGTGCAGTTTTGAGCGATGTAGCAATTCGGATCGAGTTTCACGTCGTTCAGCTTCATGGTAACTCCTTCTCAAAATGCTCTATAAAAAGGATCCTTCATGAAGATACTCCACTTTGTTGAGGCTCCTTTTGTGGGAGTATCTTTTTTTATTATATTCACTTGCTTTGGTTTGATATCTATTTCGAAACATGAATGTTTACAGGATGTTCGATGTGCAGGCTGCGCAGTAAAATCGTTAAAAATTGCATCGTATTTTCGCTTGTAAGTACAAAAAGAGGCATTTTCAGTCCAAAACGGGCCGAAATGCCTCTCTGATTTTTTCTACAATCATAAAACCCCAGCTCGCAGTTTTCAGATGATAGGTTGACCGTGCTTACGACCGAAAATCTCAAGCAAAAATATCCGGTATCGCTGCATGAGAAGGATGGGATTCACTGAGAAGGATGGGATTCACTGAGAAGGGTGAGATTCACTGAGAAGAGTGAAGCCTGCGAGCTGATACACAAGTGCAGATAACTCACAGGCTTCACGCAAAGTTGTAAGTTGCAGGAACTAGTCTTCGAGCAGCTTTTCGACGGCAGCAAGCTTCACGCAGGTAACGAATACCTTCATCGCCTGGTCGAGCTCTTCGAGCGGGGGAAGGGTAGGGGCGATGCGAATGTTGGAATCCGCAGGATCATTCTTGTAAGGATAGGTTGCACCAGCACCTGTCATAGTTACACCAGCGTCCTTCGCGAGCGAGACGATGCGCTTTGCTGTGCCTTCAGGTGCATCGAACGAGATAAAGTAGCCACCGCGTGGATTGCTCCATGAGCCACAGCCAGTTTCCTCGAGTCCATCAGAAAGCGTCTTTAACACGAGCTCGAATTTCGGGCGGATGATTGCTGCATGCTTTGCCATATGAGCCGCGATACCATCAGCATCCTTTAGGAACTCGACATGACGGAGCTGGTTGATCTTATCGTAGCCGATAGTCTGTACGCCAAGGTGCGCCTTGATATCTGCAATATTCTCGGAGCTCGCAGCCATAGCTGCTACACCTGCGCCTGGCAGAGTTACTTTCGAAGTCGATCCGAACTTGAAATAGCGATTCGGTTGGTCAGCTTCAATGCATGCTTGAGCGATATCGAGTAGCTGATCCTGTTCGGCAATGTCATCATAGAGATGATGTACGGCATAGGCATTATCCCAAAAGATTCGGAAATCTTCAGCAGCAGTTGGCATAGAGGCCAATGCACGTACCACTTCATCAGAATAGGTGGCTCCACCTGGATTCGAGTATTTTGGCACGCACCAGATACCCTTCACGCTTGCATCGTTTGCCACCAGATCGCGGACCACATCCATATCGGGGCCATCTTCGCCCATCGGCACGGGGATCATCTTGATGCCGAATGCTTCGGTCACACCGAAATGACGGTCATACCCAGGAACGGGGCAGAGGAATTTCACCTCATCAAGCTCGCTCCAAGGCTTTGCGCCGAGCGTGCCGAATACCCAGCAACGCATCACGGTATCGTACATGATATTCAAGCTTGAGTTGCCAAATACGATTACATTTTCTGGATCATCGTCCAGCACGGAGGCCATCAATGCCTTTGCTTCAGGAATACCGTCGAGGATACCGTAATTGCGAAGATCAGTTCCGTCTTGGTCGACGCAGTCGGATTGAGAGGAAATGACATCGAGCATCGGCATGGACAGATCGAGCTGATCTTGTGCCGGTTTGCCACGCGCCATGTTCAAAGACAGGTTCAGCGCGCAGTATTCGTCGTATTCTTTTTGCAGCGCCTCTTTAAGGCTGAGTAGTTCCTCGCGTGTCATTTCTTCGTAGGTCGACATGCCTTTTCCTTTCGTATTACGTCCCACATGCAGAATTTAACATGTGCAAACACATCTTATAGGCGATGCTTAGAGTATAATCCGCTGCGGTGAATTTCCAAAGGATAACTGCTGAATAAAAGAAAGAGAGATACATGATTACGGGTGATTTTTGGGTATTGTTCGCAATGCTGCTCTACTTCATCGTGGTGGTCATCATCGGCTTCATTTATGCAAAGAAGTCGAACCGCTCCACTGAAGAATACTTTTTGGGCGGCCGAAGCTTAGGTCCGTGGCTTACCGCGCTGTCTGCTGAAGCCTCAGATATGTCAGGCTATTTGCTCATGGGTCTGCCGGGTCTTGCTTATTTCTGCGGCGCCAACGAGGCGGTCTGGACAGCGGTCGGTCTTGCTATTGGCACTTACTTGAACTGGAAGTTTGTAGCAAAACGTCTGCGCAAGTACTCCGAGGTGGCAGGTAATGCCATCACTATTCCCGACTTCTTCTCAAATCGTTTTCACGACAAAAAGCACATTCTCATGACTATCGCGGCAGTCATCATCTTGCTTTTCTTTAGTATCTATGTGGGCTCATGCTTTGTGACATGTGGCAAGCTCTTCGCTACATTGTTCGGGCTTGATTACGCCACTATGATGGTTCTCGGTGCGCTTGTCGTCTTTCTTTACACCTTCGTTGGTGGCTATCTCGCAGTCTCTACAACCGACCTTATCCAGGGTACGATCATGATCTGCGCTCTGGTCATCGTGTTCGTCGGGTCGGTCGCTTCTGCTGGTGGTGTTGAAAACACAGTTGCATTCTTGCAATCTTTACCCGGCTTTCTTGATGGCACGCAGCAAGCAGTGCCGATCGTTGATACGAACGGCAATCAACTCATTGTCGATGGCCTACCTGCATTCGGCGAGCCTACTGAATATGGCATCATCGCGATCATTTCCTGTTTAGCGTGGGGTCTTGGCTATTTCGGCATGCCTCAGGTGCTCGTGCGTTTTATGTCAGTGAAGAACTCCGACGAGATCAAGAAATCACGCATTATTGCAGTGGTTTGGGTTATCATCTCGCTTTTCTGTGCAGTCGCTATTGGCTTGATAGGCAGAGCAGTTATGCCAACGGAATTCCTTACGAATTCTGCAGCTGAGAACATCTTTATCGTACTCGCTCAGATGCTCTTGCCTTCCTTCATGTGTGGTTTGGTGGTTTCGGGCATCTTTGCAGCCGCTATGTCCTCATCCTCTTCTTATCTGCTTATTTCTGGATCGGCGGTAGCAGAAAACATCTTCCGTGGTCTTATCAAGAAGAATGCGACTGATGCGCAAGTCATGATCGTGGCACGTATTACACTCGTTGTCATTTTGCTCTTTGGTATCTTCATTGCTATCGACGAGAACTCGATCATCTTCCAGGTCGTTTCATATGCTTGGGCTGGTTTCGGCGCTGCATTTGGTCCGCTCATGCTGCTTGCGCTGTATTGGAAACGCACGAATCTTCCTGGCGCGATCGCAGGCATGCTTACAGGCGCGATCGGTGTTGTGGTTTGGCATGAGCTCATCAAGCCGCTTGGTGGCATCTTCGCGGTCTACGAACTGCTGCCATGCTTTATCCTGAGCTTCATTGTTATCATCGTTGTGTCTAAGCTCACAGCAAAGCCGTCGAAGGAGATCGAAGAAGAATTCGATTCCTATATGCAGGCGGATTGCTAGGGGAGGCTTGTTGCCTCATTTGAGGAACTTTTGATGGAAGCAATTCTGCTCGGTGGTGGCGTGCAAGAACTATGTTCGAGACGGAGGTGCTTCTATTTAGCAGTCTTGCCTAGACAGTTTTGTTTAAAGCCAAACACGGGCAACCCTCTCTAAAGAGCTTTACATTTTAATAAGTGAAGAATGCGATAACGACCCGATCATTTGATCGGGTCGTTTGTTGAGCTCAATGTTGCCCTCATGTCGCGTATCGTTTTCTGTTTCGTACTGACCTTGCGTGAGTGCATCGCTCTTGTGTTTCGTGTTTCTATCGCATTATGTTTCTCTCTTATGCTTAGCTGTGCTTGTTTTCGGTGATCATCTAGTCGTTTTGCAGCAAAGACTCAGTTTTTTTGCAGCAGTTTTGCGTTTATATGCACAAACCTCGCGTTTAGAGGGACTGTAAAGCAAGTTTTCTCCAGATCAGCATTGCTTGTTTTGCAAAACACCAGTTCAGATTTTATTAGTAGGTTTTTGATGTGTATACAACCGCAGATCCCTTGCAAAAAAAAATGCTCTTTCGCTGCAAAAGGAGCCCAAAGAGTCTTTTGGTTTTGAGGTAAAACAACTGTGTCAGGTACCATGTTGGACGTGATATCGGGCATGCGGATCAGGGGCGCTCCATGGGGTGTTTCATGCTCGAACCGTTTGTCGAAAATTCGTGCATAATTTTTTGCTGAATTGAGGATGAAAAACCAGCCCAGGCCTGCAATGATGACTTTGAAGACCTCTCGTTCAACTGTGTGAAATGCGCTGTGAACTGGAGAAATACACGTTATAAGCTTGATCACATATAGGAAGAGCGTAGACACGCACGGGGGCGTGGTAAGTGTTGACATAAAACTTTTCCTCACCTATTATTCTTTTGCTCGATTGAACCGAGCTGGTTCATTTGAGCAGGCAGCTTGAAAATTACACATGATACAAGCGAAATTATGGAAGTGTACCAAAGCGGTCAAATGGGACGGGCTGTAAACCCGTTGGCTCAGCCTTCCAAGGTTCGAATCCTTGCACTTCCACCATTTTGCCCACATAGCTCAGCCGGTAGAGCACTTCGTTGGTAACGAAGAGGTCAGCAGTTCAAGTCTGCTTGTGGGCACCAGTTTTGGCGGTGTAGCTCAGGTGGTCAGAGCACACGGTTCATACCCGTGGCGTCACTGGTTCGAATCCAGTCACCGCTACCAAATTCATTCGCTTACATCCCGTAAGCTTTTTGTAAATTCCTACATCAACCTTTTAAGGAGGACGGAATGGCTAAAGAAAAGTTCGAGCGTACTAAGCCACATGTCAACATCGGTACCATCGGTCACGTTGACCACGGCAAGACCACGCTGACTGCGGCAATTTCTAAGACCCTTTCTTCGAATGATGGTTCTCATGGTTCTGCAACTGCAGACTTCACCGCATTCGAAGACATCGATAAGGCTCCTGAAGAGCGTGAGCGTGGTATTACCATCTCCATCGCTCATATCGAGTACGAAACTGACACCCGTCACTATGCACACGTCGACTGCCCGGGCCATGCTGACTACGTCAAGAACATGATCACCGGTGCTGCTCAGATGGACGGCGCTATCCTTGTTATCGCTGCTACTGACGGTCCTATGGCTCAGACTCGTGAGCACATTCTTCTCGCTCGTCAGGTCGGCGTTCCTTACATCGTCGTATTCCTGAACAAGTGCGACATGGTCGACGACGAAGAGCTCCTCGAGCTCGTTGAGATGGAAGTTCGTGAACTTCTCTCCTCTTATGAGTTCCCTGGAGATGACACCCCGATCATTCGTGGTTCTGCTCTCAAGGCTCTCGAAGGCGATGCTGCATATCAGGACAAGATCTGGGAGCTCATGGACGCTGTTGACAGCTACATCCCGACCCCAGAGCGCGATGTCGACAAGCCATTCCTTATGGCTGTTGAAGACACCATGACCATCACCGGTCGTGGTACGGTTGCTACTGGTCGTGTTGAGCGTGGCGTTCTTCATGTCAACGACGAACTCGAGATCGTTGGTATCAAGGAAACCGAGAAGACCGTTTGCACGGGCATCGAGATGTTCCGCAAGCTTCTCGACGAGGCTCAGGCTGGCGACAACATCGGTTGTCTTCTCCGTGGCGTTAAGCGTGAAGATATTGTCCGCGGTCAGGTTCTTTGCAAGCCAGGCTCTGTTACTCCTCACACCGAGTTCGAGGGTCAGGTTTACATCCTCACCAAGGAAGAAGGCGGCCGTCACACCCCATTCTTCGATGGCTATCGTCCTCAGTTCTACTTCCGCACCACCGACGTTACTGGTGTTGCACACCTTCCTGAGGGAACCGAAATGGTTATGCCTGGCGATAATGTTGAGCTCCGTGGCGAACTCATTCATCCGATCGCTATGGAAGAAGGCCTTCGCTTCGCTATCCGCGAGGGTGGCCGTACCGTTGGCTCCGGTCGTGTTACCAAGATCATCAAATAGCACGAACCTTTGCTAGAATGTTTGGCTAGGCCCGCTTAGGCGGGCCTAGCTATCCGTAAGTTCATGTGTAAACACAAGCGCACGAATAAAAATTAAAGGAGAATTCATGCGTACGTTGGTCACTTTGGCATGCACTGAATGCAAGCGCCGTAACTATACGACCAAGAAAAACAAGCAGAATAATCCTGATCGTATTGAGTTCAAGAAATATTGCAAATGGTGTGGTCATCACACTATGCATAAGGAAACTCGCTAGATCAGGGAGTTTAGAGTAGGCGTAACATAGGCCAGTAGCTCCAATTGGTAGAGCGGCGGTCTCCAAAACCGCATGTTGGGGGTTCGAGTCCCTCCTGGCCTGCCAGCTTGTTCAATGAGCAGCTTCTTAGCTGCTTGTTTGGCGTTATAGACTGTTGGATTTCCAGATCAGGAAGTTGTATGGCAAAGAAGTCGAAAACACAAAAGGCGAAAGCTTCTGCGAAGAAGGCAGCTAAGAAGGTCGCGCAAGAGCGTGAGATTGATGTAGTTGTCGAGGAAGAGCCTAAAAAGAAGGGTCTTCTCGCGAAGAAGGAAGCCAAGAAGAAGGAAAAAGAAAAGCAAGAGGCCCTGCAGGACTATCAGATCAAGCAGGAAGAAGCGAAGCCGAAGAAGCGCCGCTTCCAGTTCTTCTTCGATGTTCGCGCTGAAATGCGTCGCGTTACCTGGCCAAGCCGTCAGGATGTTATGCAGTGGACAGGCGTTGTCATCGTTGCTTTGCTGTTCTTCGGCGTCTTCACCCTTATCCTTGACGATTGGATCGTCACTCCGCTTCTGTTTGCCATCTCTAGTTTGGGAGCATAGGTCCTATGAGCAAAAAATGGTATGTCTTGCACACCTATTCAGGCTATGAGAATAAAGTGAAGAAAAGCCTTGAGACCCGTATTGAAAGCCTTGGTCTCGAAGATCGCGTCTTCGCTATCGAGATTCCTACCGAATCGGTCACCGAGATCAAAGAGGGCGGCCGCAGGGTAGAGACCGAAAAGAAAGTTCTTCCTGGTTACGTTCTGGTCCGTATGGATCTTGATGATCGTAGCTGGGCTGCAGTGCGCAATACTCCCGGTGTTACTGGGTTTGTTGGAAGTCAGGGTAATCCTGAGCCTCTTACGCGTGAGGAATATAACAAGATCATGAAGCGTACGAGCCGCGAAGCACCAAAGAAGACCTCTACGATCCTCGAAGTAGGAGATGCTGTTAAGGTTGTTTCTGGCCCAATGGCAGAATTCGACGGTGTCGTTGCTGAGGTATCGCCCGAATCGGGCAAGGTTAAGGTTCTGGTCACTATTTTTGGACGTGAAACTCCTGTTGAGTTGTCCTTCGATCAGGTGGCGAGGATCTAGTACTACACCTACTTATTAAGCTGTTAACAATGCGTCGATGTGCCTGTGTGTGGACAGGGCTTCTCACTGAAACGCTTATCATATATGGAAATGAAATCATTCAGTTGAAAGGACACTGAAGTGGCTGCAAAAAATGTAACGGGCTTTGTTAAGCTCCAGATTCCTGCTGGTGGCGCGAATCCTGCACCTCCTGTAGGCCCTGCATTGGGTGCACAGGGTGTTAACATCATGCAGTTCTGCCAGGCTTTCAATGCCGCAACGCAGGACAAAGCTGGTACTATCATCCCAGTTGAGATCACGGTTTACGAAGATAAGACCTTCGACTTTGTATGCAAGACTCCGCCCGCTGCCTTCCTTATCAAGGAGAAGCTTGGCATCAAGAGTGGTTCTGGCATTCCTCAACTGCGTAAGGTCGGCGAGCTATCGCTCGATCAGTTGCGCGAGATTGCAGAGATCAAGATGCCCGATCTTAATGCAAATACGATCGAGGCTGCGATGGAGATTATCGCAGGTACTGCTCGTTCGATGGGTGTCAATATCGAAGGTCGCGCACCTAAGAAGGAATACGTCGTCACCCGTCGCCTTAAGGCCATCCTTGATGGCGAAGGCGCATCGGCTGAATAAGTTAGACAATGCGCATCACGAAGTATGCGCAGGAAAGTGGCAGAGATATCTCGCTATGACCACGAAAGGATTATGATCAATGGGAAAGAAATTTGAAGCAGCGCAGGCGCAGGTCACCGAAGATCTGTATGCTCCGCTTGAAGCACTCGCACTCGTGAAGGATATCGCATTCGCTGATTTTGATGAGACTGTTGAAATGCATGTCCGTCTTGGAATCGATACACGTCAGGCTGACCAGCAACTTCGTGGCACGGTAAGCTTGCCTAATGGTTCGGGTAAAACGGTTCGTGTTGCAGTTTTTGCTGAAGGCGATGCTGCACGCGCGGCAGAAGAAGCAGGCGCTGACATCGTTGGCTCTGATGACCTTATCGCCGACATTCAGGGTGGCAAGATCGATTTTGACGCAACTGTTGCAACGCCAGAGATGATGGCAAAGGTCGGACGCCTTGGTCGCATCTTGGGCACGCGCGGTCTTATGCCTAACCCAAAACTTGGTACGGTCACTCCTGATGTTGCGAAAGCAGTGAAGGAGCTCAAAGGTGGCCGTGTTGAATATCGCGCTGACCGCTACGGTATTTGCCATGTTGTCATTGGCAAGGTTAGCTTCACTCCTGAACAGCTCGCAGAGAATTACGGTACGGTCTTTGATGAGATTCTTCGTATGAAGCCAGCTGCCGCCAAAGGTAAATATGTGAAGTCGGTTACGGTTACTTCCTCTATGGGTCCTGGTGTTCCTGTTGACGGTACGGTGAATCGCGCTTACGCTACACCTGCTGAATAGATTCATTACCATAATGACTTCGAAAAGCCTCCATTCATTGGGGGCTTTTCTCTTTTGCAGATAAACGAGAGTATAATATTAAAGTTGGTTACCTCAATATTCTGGGGATAACTGTCTGGAAATGCACGACCAGTAGGGAGAAGCGCGTGAGCGAGAAAACCGAGAACATCAAAGAAACCGCCCAACAGGCTATCGAATCGCCTGAGACCATGAAAACGCTCATCACAGAGCTTTCCGGCTCTTCACGCCGCGCCCGCCAGAATGCTGCTGCAGTATTTGCGCAGGTTGCCAAAGTCGATCCTGATGCGCTCATTCCTTATCTTGATGAATTCATCGATGCCCTCAAGAAGCCTGAAGCGCAGACGCGTTGGGAAAGTCTTGAGGTTCTGACTGCACTTGTTCCCCTTGCTTCAAAGAGCTGTGATAAAGCACTACCCGATGCAGAGACGGCTCTTTTTGATGAAGAGAGCGGTTTCGTACGCTTAGCTGCTGTCCGTTTTCTCTGCAAACTCGGTGCAACTACTGAAAATCGCTCCGAAAAAGTCTGGCCGTTGCTTGATGAGGCTATTCAGTGTTATCACGGTGATTACGAATATCAGGACATGCTTATTGCGCTCATCGGATTTTCCGAGGGCAAGATCTCGCAGAATGCGAAAGATGGGCTGAAAGAGCGCATGGCATTCGATGCAGAGAAATCAAAGGGCGCGCTGAAGCGTCGTAGCCAGCAGATCATCGACAATGTCAAGTAATAGCGAATAGAGCGCACCTACTGCGGCGTTTATTCTGCCGTCGTTTTTCTCGTGCGCCTGTGCTTGTTGATTGCATAAATCCTCGTACGACAAGGAGAGTCATACATGGCAAAACATACGGTCACGCTCATTCCGGGCGATGGTATTGGTACAGAAACCACTGCAGCTATGCAGCGTGTGGTTGCTGCAGCAGGGGCAGATATCGAATGGGAGATCGCCGAAGCAGGTGCTCATCTCATGGAAGAGTATGGCACGCCACTACCACAATCGACTATTGATGCGGTTCGCAAGAACAAAGTTGCTATCAAAGGACCGGTCACCACGCCAGTTGGCACCGGTTTTCGCAGTGTGAACGTTGCGCTTCGCCAGGCACTCGACTTGAACGTATGCCTGCGCCCTGTGCTCTCTATTCCTGGCGCAGGCGGGCGTTATGAAGATGTTGATCTCATCATCGTACGTGAAAACTCTGAAGATCTTTACGCTGGCATCGAATTCGAAGAGGGAACACCTGATGCACTTGATCTTATCGAGTTCATTAAAGAGAAAGGTGCAGGTACCATTCGTAAGGATTCCGGTATCTCCATCAAGCCAATCTCGAAGACCGCATCGCGCAATATCGTGGAGTATGCGTTCGATTATGCCGAGAAGCAGGGCTACAAGAAAGTTACTGCCGCGCATAAAGCAAACATCATGAAACACTCTGATGGTCTGTTTTTAGCTGTTGCGCGTGAGGTCGCCGAAGAGCATCCCTCCATTGAGTTTAGCGATAACATTATTGACGCGTTTTGCATGAATATCGTTATGGATCCCTCGCAATTTGAGGTCATCGTCTTCCCGAATCTTTATGGCGACATTGCAAGCGATCTTTGTGCTGGCTTGGTTGGCGGTCTCGGTATTGCTCCAGGCGCTAATATCGGTCCTGAGTATGCGATCTTTGAAGCGGTCCATGGTTCTGCACCTGATATTGCAGGTAAAGATATCTGTAACCCTACAGCTGAGATTCTTTCTGCAGCAATGATGCTCGATCATCTGGGCGAACTCGATATCGCACGTAAGATTCGCGATGCAGTTCGTACCGTCTATGCTGAAGGTGAGGTGCTCACAGCTGATATTCGTAAAGCAACAAGCTCGAATGCGCTCGCTGCAACTTGCACCGAGTTCACCAATGAAGTTGTTCGCGTCCTGCAAGCTTGATCTCGCAAGCGATTAGTTCATCTACAAAAGAAGGAGCATGCATGAATAACCGCGCAGCTATCCTCAAGGTTGGCACAAAAGAGTACACGTACTATCCCGTGTCGCAGGTCGAGGGTCACGCCTCGCTTCCATATTCTCTTACTGTGCTCTTGGAGAATATCCTTCGCAATGCACGCACTGACGAAGAAGCGCGTATTCTCTCTCAGCGTCTTGTTGAGGCAGGTACGAAGGGGGTGACTGGTGAAGAGATCGAGTTCAGCCCCGCACGTGTCCTCTTTCAAGACTTTACGGGTGTTCCTGTCTTTGTTGACTTTGCGGTCATGCGTGAAGCTTGTGCGGAATTGGGCGGTGATCCAAAGAACATCAATCCACAGATTCCCTGCGATTTGGTTATCGATCACTCGGTCATTGCTGACGAATCAGGCTGCGCAGCTGCTCTTGCACAGAACATGGAGCTTGAGTTCGAGCGCAACAAGGAACGCTACGACTTCTTGAAATGGTCACAGGAATCCTTTCAGAACGTACGCATCGTGCCGCCTGGATCGGGTATCTGCCATCAGCTCAATATAGAGCGCTTCGCTAGCGTAGTTATGACACGTGAAGAGGCGCATCAGAGCATTGCTTACTTCGATACGCTTGTTGGCACCGACTCGCATACACCTACTGCTAACGGTATTGGCGTGCTTGGATGGGGTGTTGGCGGCATTGAGGCTGAAGCCGCAGCGCTTGGTCAGCCCATCACTACGCTTGTACCACGTGTTATTGGCGTGAATCTGGTCGGCAAGTTGCCCGAACATGTCTCTGCGATGGATCTTTCGCTCACGTTCGCACAGATGCTGCGCGCTGAAGGTGTGGTTGGTTGTTTTGTCGAGGTGTTTGGTGAAGGTGTTCAGAGCCTCTCAGCAACCCAGCGAGCTTGTGTCTCGAACATGACACCGGAATACGGCTCAACCTGTACGCTTTTCCCTGTTGACGAGAAGACGCTTGATTATCTGGCGCTCACAGGTCGTAGTGAAGAGCAGATCGCGCTTGTGGAAGCCTATGCGAAGGAGCAAGGTTTCTGGGGATATGCGGATGCAGCACCACGCACATACTCCAAGATTCTCACGCTCGATCTTTCGACAATCGAGCGCAATCTTGCAGGCCCTTCACGCCCGCATGATCGCATTGCGTTTTCTAAGGCATACGATGCATTTCATTCTATTTGTTCAGATCGTGGACTTGATCTTGATGACACGATCGAGATCGATATTGCTGGAGAAAAGCATGATCTCACGCACGGTGCGCTTGCTATTGCGGCGGTCACTAGTTGTACGACAGCAACGGATGCATCCATGATGCTGGCTGCAGGTATTCTTGCGCGCAATGCAGCTGCGAATGGTCTTAAGCCACAGCCGTGGGTAAAGTGCATCATGGCACCAGGTAGCCGTGCTACTGAAGATATTCTTGCCGCGGCAGGCCTGATCGAAGGCCTTCAAGATTTGGGATTCTATACGTGCGGTTTCGGCTGTATGAGCTGTATCGGTAATTCGGGCCCGGTCTATCCGCAGATGCACGACATTGCCGACAAGATCGAACTTGCTAGCATTCTGTCGGGCAACCGAAACTTCGACGGGCGTATCTCTCCTGATGTTTCGCAGAATTATCTGTGCGCTCCTGCGCTCGTTATTGCATATTCGCTCGTTGGCACGATGGATTTTGATTTCGAAACCATGCCTATCGGTACGAATGCAGAGGGTAGAGAAGTGTTCCTGCGCGACATTTGGCCTGACGATAAGGAAGTCGCCGACCTGCTTGCTTCATGTTGCACAAAGCAGACATTTGATGAATCTGCAGCCGATCTTTTCACGGGTGATGAGAAATGGCAGTCGCTTGGTAAGGAAGCGAGCGATACGTTTGCATGGGATCCTGACTCCACTTACGTGCGTCGCGCGCCATACTTCAACGGTATGCCAAAGACCCCCGAAGCACCTGCGCAGATCAAGGACGCTCGTGCGCTGCTGAATCTGGGTGATTTCATCACCACCGACCATATTTCTCCTGCGGGCGCGATCGCGCTCGATTCGCCCGCTGCTCGTTACCTTGAGGAGCATGGTGTTGTGCCTGCGGACTTCAACACCTATGGTGCACGTCGTGGTAATCATGAGGTCATGATGCGAGGTACATTTGCAAACGTGAAGCTGATGAATAAGCTTGCTGAAGGCAAGAAGGGTGGTTGGACCAAAGACTTCTTGGACGATGGGATCAAAGCTGTTTGGGATGCTGCAGAGCACTACATAAATAATAAGACCCAGCTTGTTGTACTAGCGGGCAAGATGTATGGCAGTGGCTCCTCGCGCGATTGGGCTGCAAAAGGTCCGATGCTGCAGGGTGTTCGCGCTGCGTTCGCTGAAAGTTTCGAACGCATCCATCGCTCGAACCTGATCGGCATGGGTATCCTGCCTCTGCAATTCGAAGAGGGTCAAAGCGTTGAATCACTCGGTCTTGATGGCTCTGAAACATTTACCATCGCACCAATCGACTTCTCGGCAGGCCTTCCTGATCCTGCTGTCGTTCGCGTTGAAGCAGCGAAGAGTTCGGGGCAGACCATTGAGTTTAATATGGTCGTACGCATAGATACCCCGACCGAGGGCGAGTATTACTTCAATGGAGGCATTTTGCAGTATGTCCTTCGTTCTTTGGCGTAAAGGAAACAATGACTTCATCGGTCGTTGAAAAACTTGGTCAGATCATTCAGAAGCAGACGCTTACGTCGCCAGAATCGGCGCGTAGACTGCTCATGGCTACCTATTCCTGGGTTCATCTTGCAGGAAAGTTTCCTCGGCCGCTTTCCGTTCGGGCAGCGACCGAGCGCGTGAACGGTGGTATCGCTGGCACGATCGTCGATTCGTTCCGTTATCCTGAAAACGCAGTTATGGTCAACATCTTCATGCCATGCGAGATCATTCATGCGATGGGTCTTGTCCCGATGTTTCCCGAAGGTTTATCGGCCTATATCGCCAATACAGCGTGCGAGGAAGTGTTCGTCGAGGCATCGGAAGCTCACGACATTGCCGAGACGTTCTGTTCATATCATAAGCTCATGATAGGGGTTGCGGAAACAGGAGTAATGCCCAAACCGCTCATGATTGCGAACACAACGCTTATCTGCGATGCGAATCAGCTCTCTTTTCCACGTCTCGCGAACTTCTACGATGTGCCTCACTATGTTATCGATGTTCCGAACGCGGCCGATAACGATGCGATCGCTTATGTAACCGATCAGCTCTATGAACTTGCAGCAATGCTCGAAGATCTTTCACATCGCAGACTCGATGCGCTTGCGTTGCGCGAGACCATGGTGAATTCACGTAAGACCATCGAGACCTATCAGCGCGCGCTCGCGTTGCGCGGTAAGGTCAGCCTCGATACCACTATGACCAGCGAACTCTGTGCTATGATCTCGACCCATATCATGCTTGGACGTCCTGAGGCGTTGCAGTTCATGGAAGAGATACTCAAAGCGAGCGAGCGTGCGCTACCTGCAGGTCGTAATGAAAAGATTCGTCTTTTTTGGATCCATACGCTTCCAAATTGGCAAGACTCTATGCGTGAGATTCTTGATGCGGCTCCTGGTTGCGAGCTGGTGGGTACCGATATTGCTGTTGAATCGATAGAACTTCCTGATCCCGATCATCCTTTCGAGAGCATGGCACGTCGTTTGGTGTGTGGCTCTATGAACGGACCTGCGAAGCACCGTCTTGCCTTAGCGCTTGAGCAAGCGCGTAATGCTCATGCCGATGGTGTAGTGGTATTTTGCCACTGGGGTTGCAAGCAGACGCTTGGCATCTCTCAGCTTGCAAAGCATTATTTCGAGCAGCATGGCTTGCCTACGCTCGTGTTAGATGGCGATGGATGCGATTCTCGCAACGTAGCAGACGGCCAGATGGTCACGCGCATGAATGCCTTTATCGAGCAGTTAGAAGCGTTGCGCGCATGATCCATTACAGCTGCAAATATGCCCCTATCGAACTTTTCGCAGCATTTGGGCACGATGTAGTGCTGCTTGATGCTGAGGAAGAGAATTTCGAGCGTGCCGAGTCGCTCACGCACGCGAATCTTTGTTGTCATGCGAAGTCGCTCATTCAGCAAAGCCTCGATAAGAGCGAGGTCCTTATCATGGACTGCTGCGATTCACTGCGGCGCGTTTATGATGTACTCGATTTTGAAGGGAATCAGAAGCATCTCTATATGCTCGATCTTCCGCACGAGAACAATGGATGCGCGCGCGAATTGTTTGCAAGTGCGATCATTGCGCTGGCTCGTGATCTGGAAGCTTCGAGTGGCAAGCCCTTCGATAAAGAACGCTTCTTCGCCGCTTGTGCAGAAGCTACCTGGGAATTTCCTCATGAAGATTTCATCGCGCTCTTAGGTGGTCGTGTCAGCCCGCAACTTCAGCGCTCGATCGATGAAGGGATGAGTCTTGCCGTTGTCAATCTGACGTGTTGTGGTAGTCGCAGTCTTGAAGCGTTGCCTGAAAATGCACATGATCTCGACTTCGAGCAGCTTATGGAATGGTATGCTTATGCGCTTTTGCGTCAAGTACCATGTATGCGCATGACCGATGTGAGCGGTCGTCGTGTGCTATTTGAGAACCCTCATTTAAAGGGCATCATCTACAACACAGTGAAATTCTGTGATTTCTATAGCTTTGACTATGCGATGCTCAAGGATGCGACTGCACTGCCGATGCTCAAGATCGAATCAGATTATATGCCTATGGCATCAGGTCAACTCTCTACGCGCCTCGAGGCATTCTCGGAGAGCATGGGTCTTGCCACAAGACAGAGAAAAGAGAAAGCGATCATTATGCAAGGAAAGTATTTCGCCGGAATCGATAGTGGTTCTACCACGACGAATATGGTTGTTCTCGATGCAGAAGGAACAATAGTTGCAAGTGCGATCGTGCGTACCGGTCCAAAAGCAGAACGTGGCGCGCGCGAGGCGCTCGAAGCAGTATGCGATCAGCTCGATGCTGCGCAGGAAGATTTCGCGGCTATTATGGCTACCGGATACGGTCGTGATAATATTCCGTTTGCAACAGACACCAAGACCGAGATCAGCTGTCATGCTCATGGTGCACATTACCTTAACCCCGCGATCCGCACTATCGTCGATATAGGCGGACAAGATAGCAAGGTCATCTGTCTCGATGAGACAGGCGAGGTCTCGAATTTCATCATGAATGATAAGTGTGCTGCTGGTACAGGTCGTTTTCTTGAGATGATGGCCCGCTCGCTCGAGCTCGATATGGACGAGATGTCGACACGTGGTCTTGATTGGAAGTGCGATCTTACTATTTCTAGTATGTGTTCTGTTTTTGCGGAATCGGAAGTCATCTCACTCATTGCTGACAATCACTCTGATAATGATATCGTGCATGGACTAAATAAGTCCATCGCATCGAAGACCGCATCAATGGTGAAGCGTGCACGTGGCATAGCGCCCTTCATGATGACGGGCGGTGTTGCACGTAATACAGGTGTCGTGCAGGAACTCGAATCACGTCTAGGTGATTCGCTCTTCATCACCGAATCACCTGATCTCTGTGGTGCTCTGGGAGCAGCACGCTATGCATGGGAAGAACGATAGTAAGGAGTCACTTCGTGAGCGACCCCAAACAGCAAGGACCGGTCAACTGGTCTGATTTCATCAAACAGGCGCAAGAATCAGGCGGTGGCCTCGGTGCCGATTTCAATAAGATCAAATCGCGTTTCTCGCACTTAAAGAAGCGCACGATCATCATAGCGATCATTGTGGCCCTGCTTGTCATTGCGCTTGCGTATTGGTGGTTCCATCCGCCCATCAACATCCATAGCATTGATCTTTGGGGCTTTCTTATTCTTATTCTGGCGGTCGTTACGTTCGTTCTGTACGTATTCCGTCAGATCTATCAGACAGGGGTAGGCAAGCGCGAAGCAAGTCCGAAGAAAGCGAAGCTTATCACGCGCCTCATGATCATTCCTATCGCCATTGCATGCGTTGGCGCGATTGGTTGGGTTGCATCGCAATCTTTCTTCCCGGGCAATGCTGAGAAGTTCTCAACTATCCTCACTACTGAAGATGCAGATTTCGCTACCGACATTCAAGAAGTCGACTATAGCGAGATTCCTTTCATTGATAAGGATTCTGCAGTGCTGCTTGGCAATCGCACCATGGGTACCATGGCTGACTATGTTTCACAGTTCGAGATTTCGGATCTCTACTCACAGATTAACTATAAAGGCCAACCTGTTCGTGTCAGTCCGCTTAACTACGCAGACTTTTTCAAGTGGTGGGCGAATAAAGATGGTGGTATTCCTGCTTACGTTATCGTGAATATGTCCACGCAGGATACAGAGATCGTGCGCTTAGAGAATCCGATCCGTTATTCTGATTCTGATCCGTTCTTCTACAACGTCGATCGTCATGTTCAGCTCAGCTATCCGTTCTATATGTTCGACGAGAAATCCTTCGAGATCGATGATGAGGGAAATCCGTACTGGATCTATCCGATCCAGAAGCGCACCATTGGCCTATTTGGCGGTACCACTATTTCAGGTATCGTGCTTTGCAATGCCTCGACTGGTGAATGCCAAGAGATCGCTGTTGAAGATGTGCCTGAATGGATCGACCGCGTGTATCCTGCAGAGCTGCTCATCCAACAGTACAACTGGTCAGGTGCGCTTTCGGGCGGCTGGATCAACTCATGGCTTGGCCAGAATGGAGTGAAGCAGACAACGCCTTCTACCGATGGCAAGAGCGGCTTCAACTACATCGCTAAGGACGATGATGTTTGGGTATATAGTGGCGTCACCTCTGCTACAGCAGATAACTCCATCATCGGATGCGTCATGATCAATCAACGAACAGGTGAGTCGAAGTTCTATTCGGTTGCGGGTGCGACTGAAGAATCAGCCATGCGTTCAGCTGAAGGTCAAGTGCAGCATCTCCAATATGATGCGACCTTCCCCTTGCTACTGAACGTGGATGGTCAGCCCACTTACTTCATGGCATTAAAGGACGCGGCAGGTCTTGTGAAGATGTATGCGATGGTCGACATCCAGCGCTATCAAAACGTTGCGGTTGGCGATACACTTGCAGCGACTGAAAAATCCTATGAACAACTACTCGTGAATCAGGGCATTAATGTGGGGGGATCTGATGCAACGGCTGCACCTACGGCAGGCCAAACATCAGGTACGATCGCATCGATATCACCAGTGGTCATTGATGGCAATTCGCACTATTATCTCATCCTCGATGGTCAACAAGCCATCTTCGATTGTGCGGTTGCAAGTGTTGTGGATATCGTACGTTATAAAGTAGGCGATGTGATCGTGCTCAACCATGGAGCTAGCGAAGGTAATGTGGTCGTGGTCGATTCGATCGGAGAATAGCCCTCAAAACAATTGCATTCTATGTTTTAGCATACCGCTCCCGTGAACTCTCAGCGATTATGCTTGACGGGGAATCGCGCTACTGAAATAATGATTAAGCTTCGTTGAAGCATAGGAATAACTGTTCCGCTACCCAAGACAGCAGGTACGCACGTTTAATTGCGAAAGCAGCCCGCCGAGGTGGTTTAGATGTGGCCCTTTCAGGCTCTGTCGACCCCTGCTGTCATGGACACAGGGGTCGTTTTCTTTTCAAGATTCGATCCACTCTATGGGGCGGAACCCGAGTTTTGAAAAGAAGGAGGTGTAACTGAATGCCAAGTGTAAAGAATACCGAAGCTCTCGAACAGATCAAGGCAGATCTTACGGATGTCCAGGCAGTTTGGGTGGTCGACTATCGCGGTCTTACCGTGAAGGAGTCCCAGGAACTTCGCCGCAGCATCCGCGAATCAGGTGCGATCATGAAGGTCTATAAGAATACCCTCATGCAGATCGCGCTCAAGGAAATGGATATGCCTGAGATGGATCAGATCCTTTCTGGTCCATCTGCGTTCATCTTTGCTGAAGGTGATCCGGTTGCTTCTGCAAAAGCTATTCGCGATTTCGCCAAGGAAAATGAGACGCTCGTTATCAAAGGCGGCATCATGGATGGCGGCTTTGTCGATGCTGATGCGGTCAAGAAGATCGCTTCTCTGCCATCACGCGAAGAACTCATCGCGAAACTCATCGGCTCTCTGCAGAACCCTATGTCTCAGATCGTTCGCGTGCTCAACGCTCCGGTCGAGCAGCTTGCTCGTACGATCGGTGCGATCGCAGATCAGAAGAATGCAGCCTAGAAGCTGCCTAGCCTTCGGGCTAAAAACGGCAGCTTGACGTTGCCACTTGTAATAAGAATTGCCACAAGGCAAATGAACTAAGAAGGAGTCATACAATGGCTGTAACTCGTGAAGAAATCGTAGAAGCATTGAAGGAAATGCCTGCACTCGAGCTTTCTGAGCTCGTCAAGGAACTCGAAGAAGTATTTGGCGTATCTGCTGCTGCACCTGTCATGGTTGCTGGCGCTGCAGGTGCTGCTGCTGGTGGTGACGCTGCTGGTGGAGAAGAGAAGTCTGAATTCGACGTTGTCCTCGAGGGCTTCGGCGACAACAAGATCGCTGTCATCAAGGCTGTCCGCGAGATCACTGGCCAGGGCCTGAAGGAAGCAAAGGAGCTCGTCGAGGGCGCACCTGCTACCATCCAGGAAGGCGTTGCAAAGGACAAGGCAGAGGAAATGAAGTCCGCTTTGGAAGAGGCTGGTGCTGCTGTTACCTTGAAGTAAAGCTACTTCGAAGTCTTACTCGAATCTTTTCGATTCACGCATTAAAAAAGGCTCGTCCAAAACGACGGGCCTTTTTGTTTCCTGGAGAGCGGGTAGACCGATCAAGCACGACCATGTTTGCGATCGGCGATATCGAGCAAAGTCTCATTTAGAAGCGCATAGACGTCGCGTGTGGTCCCGTCAAGGCAGTTCAGATGCTTTTCAATGGTAGTCATATCGCCACGCTCAGCAGGGCCGGTAAGCGATTCAACAACGCCATCGCTTGCGACATGTTCTGCATTGCCAAGAAAGAGGGGAGCGAGCGCACGTTCAGCATTCTCGAGCAGGAAGCCGCAGCGTACAAGTTCGTCGCATGCGCGCTGATAGAGCGCAATCACTTGGTTTGATGCAAGCACGGCGGCGGCGTGATAACGTACTTTCTCAGCAGAATCGATCACTTGAACCAGATTGCCTTCATCCTTGATCAATTGCACCATTTCATCTAGATGTGCAGCATCCCCTTCAATAGCGAAGAAAGCCTTATGTAGTTCTTGGTAGGTCTCGGTCTTGGACGGAATAGCGAAGAGGGGATGAACAGAATAGCCAAACGCTCCACGCGCTTCGCGTTCCATAAAAATATCGGATGCTAAAGCTCCGCTGCAGTGTGCAATATTTTTGCTCGCAAGATCGATTTCGCTTGCGAGGATCTTCTTCCATACTTCTGCAATTTCTCCATCGGGTACAGTGATGAACACCGTATCACACAATGGGATCAGCTCCTCGATGCGCTCAAACGCATGAGAGTTCGTAAACAGGGCAGCTTCTTTGGCTGAATCGATTGAGTTGCTGACATAGCCAATGACAGTATGATGCTTGCTCAGATACTTGCCGAGCGTTGAGCCTACCTTGCCGGCACCGATGAATCCGATATTCATACTTTCCCCTTTGTTCATATCGCTTTGTATGCGCCCCTAGCATAACGCAAAACGCCCGCACAGGTGAGCGAGCGTTTGGGGTTTGCGAGGCGTACTCGTCTTGTATGCGTTCGTATATAAACCTTATGCCAAGACAACGAAGCGAATGATCAGGTAAACACAGGCGATAGCTGTACAGAAGATCATGATAGGAAAACCTACTTTGGTGTATTCCATGAACGAGAGCGGGTAGCCGTGTCGTTCTGAAATAGATGCCATGACAACATTTGCTGAAGCGCCGATCAGCGTTCCGCAGCCGCCCAGACATGCGCCCAATGAAATAGCCCACCATAATGGCGCAACATCAATGCCAGATGCACCCATGGTAGTGATGATAGGGATGAGGGTTGCAACAAGGGGGATATTATCAAGAATCGACGAGATGATCGCGCTTGCCCAAACCAAGATGATAAGAGAGAGCAGCAGATCGCCTCCGGTTAGATCGATCATCCACTGTGCCATCATCTGAATGACGCCAGTCTCAGCCATACCGCCAACTACAACAAATAGACCTGCAAAAAAGCCAATTGTAGTCCATTCGACCTCGCGGATGGTCTTTTCCATATCTGCGCCACTGATGACAAGCATGATGCCAGCTGCAGCGAGTGCAATCACACTTGGTTCGATATTGAAGAAGCCATGCATGACGAATGCTGCTGCTACCACCACGATCATAATGACGCTCTTATGGAAAAGACTGCGATCATGAATCGCATCAGCTTCGACCAGATGCATGACCGCTTCGCGCTTGTCGTCAGCTACACCTAGTTTGCGACCGTACATAAAATAGAAGAGTGCGAGCACAGCAGCTAAGATGACAAGCACAGCAGGAGCATCGTAGATGATGAAATCGAAGAATGAGAGATCAGCTGCCGAACCGATCATGATATTGGGCGGATCACCGATAAGAGTTGCTGTACCGCCGATGTTCGAGGCAAGGATCTCGGTGACGAAGAAAGGTATTGGATTGATATCGAGCAAAAGCTTGCAAACGGTGTACGTGACAGGGCCGATCAGAAGAATCGTCGTAACATTATCGAGCAGCGCAGAGAGCACCGCGGTGATGATTGTGAAGGCGAGCATGATAAGCCAGGGATTGCCTTTTACAAGCTTCGCCGATTTGATCGCAAGGTATTCGAAGATACCCGACCCTTTCACCACGCCTACGAACAACATCATACCCACCAGCACGCCAAGCGTATTAAAGTCGATATGTTCGATCCCCGTGTCGAAATCGATGATCCCGAACAGGATTAGTGCAACAGCGCCGCAGAGAGCAGCAGTCGTTCGATGGATCTTCTCTGAAACGATAAGCGCCATTACGACGACAAAGATGACGATTGAAATGATCTGTGCAGTAGTCATTGAGTGTTCCGTCTGTTGGTGCAGCGCATTCGCCTTCATCAAAAGAAGGATGACGCTGCGATGTTCTTAGGAAATATCAGTGATTTACTTTAGCGCAAGTACATGCGCTAAAAGCTGAAATATCCTGTCATGGATGAACGCTCATCTGCAAACGGCGGGCAAGCCTCTTTGCTTCATGAAGCCATGGGTCTACCAGATGTCGGTAACGCTTGGAGAGCAGTCCACTTCAGAGAGCTTGCCCGTGGTTGAGTCGATGATGAATCCTCGTACGGAGATGGATTCCGGAATGAGCGGATGATGCTGAATAAGATGCACGGTTTCGCGCACGCTCTCCTCGCCATCACCAAAACCAGCGAGCCAGTTCTCGAAGTCGATGCCGCAATAGTGCATCAGCTCGATATGGTCACGAGGAACACCAGCATCTAGCATGTGCGAGATCATCTCTTTTGCATTCATGTGTTGTGCACCGCAGTTGCTGTGACCAACCACCATGATATTCTCAACGCCAAGCTCGAAGATGGCGACAAGCAACGATCTAACCACGCTGCCAAAAGGATGAGCGATCACTCCACCTGCATTCTTGATGATCTTCGCATCGCCATTCTTAAGCCCTAATGCTGCTGGCAAAAGCTCGGTCAGGCGCGTGTCCATACAGCTTATGACCGCAAGCTTCTTCTCAGGATATTTATCAGTCTGATATTGCTCGTATCGTTTTTCTGCAACGAATCCATCGTTGTACTGCAGCACTTCATCGATTGTGTTCATAGGTGCTCCTTTGTTCTTCGGTGTCGATCAGAAGAGGCTGTTTTGCATCTGAGAAGAAAAGGCTGACATATGCCAGCCTTTTCAAGAATGCTCTCGTGATGTGAGTGTTCTTCTAGCCGTAGATCTTCTTGAAATCTGCGTAGGCTTGATCTGCTTCGTCCATGATGTCGGTGATAATCTTCTTCGCAGGTTTCATCTCTGTGATGAGTCCTGAGATCATTCCAGCAGAGAATGCGCCACGTTCGATGATTCCATCACGTGCTGCTGCAACGGTGCCACGGCAGAATTGATCGAGCTCTTCACTTGAACAACCTGCATCGTATTTTTCCCAGTATTCTTCAGTGAAAGGGCTTTTGATACAGCGAACTTGCTTCTTGCCATACTCACCGGTCAATACCGTATCGCTATCAGCGGCATCGATGACGATCTGCTTATAGACTTCGCTAATGGGGCATTCATCAGCAACGAGGAATGCGGTGCCCATTTGAACACCCACTGCACCCAACATGAGTGCTGCCATGAAACCCTTGCCATCAGCAATGCCACCCGCAGCGATAACAGGGATATCCACTGCTTCAGCGACCTGACGAACCATAGGGAAAGTACACATCTTGCCAATGTGACCGCCGCCTTCCATGCCTTCAGCAACAACTGCGGTCGCACCCAGGTCTTGCATCTTCTTTGCGGCACGAGCGTGTGGAATCAAGCAGATCACCTTGATGCCGCCTTCTACCAAGATCGGTACGATCTTCTCTGGATTGCCAGCACTGATGGTGCAGATCGGTACTTGCAGGTCAACGCACATGCGCGCACATTCTTCAACAATGTCGCTCTCCATGATCAGGTTGACCGCGAAGGGCTTCTTCGTGATCGAACGTGCGATCTCGACTTGTTCTTTTACCCATTGACCATCATGGAGGGTAGAGGCGATGACACCAAGGCCGCCTGCTTCACTGACGGTTGCAGCAAACTTGCCATCAGAGATATGAGCCATCGCACCTTGAATGATGGGGTATTCGATGCCGAGTACATCGCAGAGTTCTGTCTTCATGAAAAGCTCCTTCGAAAGGTTTTATCGTTCTTGAATAATTATATCGGTAGGGATGTTCGCATAAAGTTGGCACTTGCTATTGGAATATGACCAATCATTGGCTATTTTCTATGAAAGGAAGCACCAGACCTTATGCTCTCTTTGCTCAAGTCTTACATCATTACGATTGGCTTGATGAGGTCGCGCGGATGATCATGCATCAGTTCGAATGCTTCCTCGATAGCGTCTATGCCCGATAGTTTATGCGTAACAAGATGTGATGGGTCGATCATACCGTTTTGCACCATGAGCGCTAGTCGCTCCATACGCGCTCGTCCACCTGGACAGCAGCCTGAGAGCAATTCCTTATTCGCAGTACCAAAGCCCCAGTAATTGAGGGGAATCTCCAGATTACCCTGCTGGGCGTAGTAGACGATGCTTGCCACTTTGCCATGGGGTTTTACCATGCGCATTCCTTCTCCGATAGCATCAAGTGTGCCGCCTGCGATGATCACCTTGTCCACACCTTTGCCTTCCATGAGCGCCTTAACCTGTTTGGTAACAGGACCAGCTTTGTAGTCAACAAGATCAGTCGCGCCATAGAGTGTTGCAACTTCTTGCGTGATCGGGCGATTGCCGATCGCGATGATGCGACCTGCACCGCGAAGTCGAGCACCTGCTACCGCCATCAAACCTACTGGCCCGATGCCGTAGACTACCACCGTATCGCCAAACTGAACGTCAGCTAGCTCAACACCAAAGAAGCCCGTGTTCATCATATCTACGATCATGAGCGCTGCTTCATCGCTCACTCCTTCGGGGATGAGTGCAAGATTCTGGTCTGCTTCGGGTGCGAAGAAGTATTCCGCGAACACTCCATCAAGTTCGCCAGTGTATTTGTAGCCATCAAGGATGCCGCCTGAATGCGTGCCTATGGGCAATTCTTGATGCTCGTAGGTAAACATATAATCCGGCGTAATTGAGGG